>VOFJ01001478.1_pt1 | contig 39659 bp, 34 predicted proteins | sample 5384081 | NCBI WGS metagenome assembly VOFJ01 (sample SAMN12384729, study PRJNA508395) | human gut metagenome | isolation source: healthy gut I | host: Homo sapiens
AGGACGACACCCTGTTCGCGCTGGTGAGCGGCGTTGTCCGCTTCGAGCGTCTGGGCCGCGACAAGAAGCAGGTTTCCGTCTATCCTGTGGCGGAATAATCGCTTTCCCATCCGCTTTGAAACGCCTGATCGCCGCATTGATGCGTCGGTCGGGCGTTTTCTGTTAGAGGATTTCATACTATTTCCAAATTCACCTGCGCCATCTGCTTGCGCCTTTTCCCCGTTGGCGTCCGCTCATTCCACTTAGCGTAGCGCTGCTACGCTGCGTTTCATTCGCGTTAGCCAACGTGAAAAATTCGCGGCGCATCTTGGCGCATTCTCATTTGGAAATAGTATCAGACGCAGTTCGCGCGCGAATTACTCCGCATTCCGAATTCCGCATTCCGAATTTCTTTCAGGAGGTTTCCATGCGTTTCTTCCGTACTTCCCCTGAAAAACTCCCGGCGGCTGAATCCGAGATGATTTTCTCCAAACAGGACTTGAAGCAGCTGCTTTTGCCGCTCTTGGCGGAGCAGTTTCTCGTCGTGCTGATTGGCATGATGGATACCATCATGGTGTCCTACTGCGGCGAATCGGCGATGAGCGGCGTTTCGCTGGTGGACAGCATCAACGTGCTGCTGATTGGCGTGTTTTCCGCCTTGGCGACGGGCGGCGCAGTGCTGGTCAGCCAGTATCTGGGGCAGAAGCGCCCGGATGCCGCGAAAACTGCCGCGAAGATGCTGTTCTATGTCGTGCTGCTCGTTTCGCTGGCGATTATGGCGGTTTGCCTGATTTTCCGCAAACCGCTGCTGTTCGCCATCTTCGGCAATGTCGAAGAGGACGTCATGACAGCAAGCCAGATTTACTTCCTCATGTCGGCGCTCTCCTACCCTGTCATGGCGATTTACAATGCCTACTGCGCGCTCCTGCGCTGCATTGGCAATCCGCGCGCAACGATGTTCTCATCCTTCATCATGAACATCGTCAACCTCATCGGCAACAGCGTGACTATCTTCTGGCTGGGCTGGGGCGTGATGGGCGCGGGGCTGGCGACGCTGATTTCGCGCTCCGTGGGCGCGTACATCACGCAGCGCGCCCTCCGCGACCTGCACTGCCGGATTCCGTATCCGGGCATGTTCCCCTTCGAGTGGCATCCGAGCGAAGTCAAGAAGATTCTGAGCGTCGGCATTCCCAGCGGCTTTGAGAACGGACTGTTCCAGCTCGGCAAGCTGCTGCTGCTGAGCATGATTGCTACCTTCGGCACCGCCAGCACCGCCGCGAACGCCGTCGGCAACACGCTCGGTTCATTCCAGTGCCTGCCCGGAAACGCCATCGGGCTGGCGATGATTGCGGTCGTCGGGCAGTGCTGCGGTGCGCACGCCTACGATCAGGCAAAATTCTACACCAAGAAACTCATGCAGATTGTCTATCTCTGCATGGGCACGCTGAACATCCTGATGCTGCTCTGCAACCCGATTATTACCCTGCCGTTCAACCTCTCGCCGGAAGCGACGGTGCTTGCGCGGCAGATTGTGGCGCTGCACGGCGCGGGCTGCGTGATTTTCTGGCCGATGTCCTTCACGATGCCGAACGCGCTCCGTGCGGCGGGCGACGCGAAGTACACGATGACGGTCGCGGTCTTCTCGATGGCGGTTTTCCGCATCGGCTTCGGCGTTTTCCTCGCGACGACGATGGGCATGGGCGTCATCGGCGTGTGGATTGCCATGCAGATTGACTGGGTGTTCCGCATCATCTGTTTCCTGATTCGCTGGCACAGCGGCAAGTGGCAGACGAAGACGCTGGTGTAAAGAAAAGCGCGGTACGCTTTCCCCGGATTGGGGGGCGTACCGCGCTTTTTGTGGTGTTGACTTTTTCGTTTTGCTATGTTATTCGTCAGCTTCTTCTTCCATTTCTTTTCGCATTCTGTAAATGTCAATCTGATGACCATTCATATCGCACCATGCCGTCCATCCATTCACTGAAGCATTCAGAACAACCACCCCAGCATGGCTTGGTGTGCAAACTCCAAGGTCAACATCTTCTAGTAATTTCCGTTTTTGTCTATTTTTGCTTTTTGGCGAATATCTTTCGCTTTTTTAGTGACCCCTTTATCTTCAACAATTCCCATAGTGCTTCCGGCTTTTATTTTCCATTTTCCATTCTCGACAATTGCCGTTGCTTTAATATTTTTGTATCCATCTGATATTTTTTCCATTCTGATATAGTAACTTCCGTCCGGGACTACTCCTTTGTTTTCCACTTCTTTTTCTTCTCTTCAAGTGTGTTTCTTTCTTCTTCAACTGCATCTTCAAAAATATGCGCCTTGGTTTCTTCTTTAGGATAGATTACAGTGCCTTCAAACGACGAAAGAAGTTGCTTTGCAATATTCAAGTCCAGTGAAAACAGTTCTGTGTCGCCAACTCGGCTTTTTTCAAAAATCGTATGAAGCAACGATTCTTTTTCAATATAGTCATCAACTTCAATCGCAAACACTCTTTTTAGTCCAGTAACATTTGAATAGCCATTGTGCTCAAGATTTCGCATTCTATTCTCAAAATTAGTAGTCATTGTCTGCCCGATTTTAATCAGTCCCGGAACAACTGTTGACATTACATAAATTATTCCTTTTGACATTTTCATTTCATTCCTTTGTTATTATTAGCCGAACTCTTTTGCTAAGCATTTTCTTGTTTTCCGGCATATGCTACGTAAATTCACCAACAATGGCACTTGATAATTGTTGACAGCATCAAATTGATAAGTCGGTCGCGCCCATCTGGCGCGACACAGCGCAGATGTTGTATGAAGCAGCTCGGGGGGCGCGTCTGCGGACGCGCAAAGTTACTGGCAGGGACGCTTCGCTGCCTGCGCCTTTGTTGTGCGCATTTGGCATACTGGTCACCCGTGGAGCGGTTGGGGCGTTGCCCCAAACCCCACCAGAGGCGCCGCCTCTGGACTCCGCAAGGGGAAATTTTCCCCTTGACCCCTTTCGCGCGATTGAGTTGGTCGCTCTTCCATACTTTACCCGCGTGTTAATCCGTCAGGCGTTCCTTCGTCTCGCGTCCCTCACGCAATAATTTTCTCATTCCTTCCCTATCCTCATCCCGCAGCGCGTCCCGATACTCCGTCACCCGCTGCACCAAGTCCTCCACCACCGGCAGCAGCGCCTCTCGATTATCAAAGAACAGCTCCGTCCACATATCCTCATCCAGCCGCGCCACGCGGGTCATATCCGCGAAGCTCCCTGCCGAGAACCCGCGGTGCTTATCCGCCAGCGGGCACTTCACATACGCGCTCGACACGACATGCGCCAGCTGCGACGTATACGCAATCATCTCGTCATGCGTCTTCGGCGTCGTGAACTGCACACGCAGGAAGCCCAGTTTCATGAAAAAGTCGCGGGCACGCTGCAAAACCGCCGGGTCGTCGTCGCCGTGACCGCACAGAATCATCGACGCATGGTCGAACAGATCGTCGCGGGCGTACTTGAAGCCGCTGTACTCGCGCCCCGCCATCGGGTGTCCGCCGATGAAATGCCACGCATACCGCTGTGATATGGGAAACAGTGCGTCGCAAATCACCTGCTTCACGCCGCCGCAGTCAATCACAAGGCTGTCGGGCTTAAAGTCCGCCGCGTGGGCAGTCACATAGTCGATAATCCCCTGCGGGTACAGGCAGATCAGCACAACATCGCACTGCGGCAGCGTCTCCGCCGTCAGTTCGCCATCAATCGCTTCCATCAGGAACGCGCGGCGCATCGTGTCCGCATTCTTGTCCGTGCCATAAACCGTGTACGGCGTGTGGAGCTTGATGGTTTTCGCGAGTGAGCCGCCAATCAGCCCCAAACCGACAATACCTACATTCTGCATGAAAAAAATCCTCCGTTCTTCTGCACTCCCGTTTCAAGGAATGCGCTGCAACGGAGGATTTCGACATATCATGCGTTTTTTCCTGCTGATTTACGCCTGAACCGTGGCTTTCTGCTGCTTTTTCTGCTTCTTCGCCGGCTGCTCGCCAACTTTCGGGACGTGGTATTCGCACTTTTCGTCAAAGCGGACGGATTCCGGCGGCTTCTCCAGTTCTTCCGGATGATTGAGCAGATACGACATCGTGCCGAAGAACGCCGCGTAGTGCGCGCCGGAGCAGACGCGCTCATCCGCCGTGATGCCGATGGGCAGGAAGCGCTTCATGCGCGCCTCGCCCTTCTCTACCACGGCAACCTTCTCCACGGTACCCATGCCGAAGAACAGCGTAACCGAACCGAAGTTGTAGATGTGGTGGTTGACGTGATGCAGGCCGATGGAAGCGTTGTTGGTGATATACATGCTGGTATGGAAGGGCAGCTCGTCCAGCAGTGCGCCGGGGCATAGCCCGTAGCGATCAAGCAGGCGAACCAGCGCGACGATGCCCGTTGCCAGACCCGGCACGACCAGCACCGCTTTCGCCAGCTTATCCGCGAAATTCTTCTTGTCCTCGCCGCGGTTAGCGTTGATGACCTTTTCCATGCGGTCGCGCACGTCGTAGATGGTGTCAGTCAGGTCGTACTTCACCTTCACCGCCGTCTCGCCCATTTCGGCGTTCTGCGGGTTCTTGAGCATCGTGAAGGACACGGCGCACATGTTCCGCGCGAAGAACTGCTTATTGAGGATGAAGCGGTTGATTTCCGGGTGCTGGGACACAGTGCGGACGAACGCAGCGGTAATAATCTGCATGAACGTGATTTTCTCGCCCTTCGCCGCCTGCGCCGCAATGTAGCGCGTCAGCAGCTCATAGTCCACGCGGTGCTGCAGGAAAACCTGCGCGTCGCAGCGCATGGGCATCAGGTACGGCGTAATGCCTACGATGGGGTCAATGGACGACACGCGCCGTCCGTCGGGTCGAAATCCGAACATGGTACTTTCCTCTCTCTCTTGTCCTCGGCTGTCCATCGGAATGAATGAAAAATGAATGATTTCAGCCGCAATTTTATTGTATGGATTTTGGGCGATTTGTCAATAGGGCATCGGCGGATGATTTCGGATGTGCGCAAAAAGGCACTGCCGCGCTGCAGCAGTGCCCATTGCTTTGCCCTTTGACTGGGATTTTTACCAAGTCGCCTTCATGGCCTGTTCCACGCACTTCTGGTGATCTGCATCCACGCGGTCTGTACCGTGGGTCTTGCTGCCGTAGAAGTGCAGGCAGAACTGCCCATCGAAGTTGTTGTCCAGAATTGTGTTTGTGCCGTGGGGTTCGGAGTAAATCGACGCGGCATACACATGCCCGTTGTACTTCACCAGCACTGCGCGGCGGCGCCAGCTGAACGTGCCGCCGTTGATTTTCTTGAGAATCGCGGTATCTTCCGCCGTCAGCGGCTCGGCGTCCATGTGGTTGCCGCCGCTCTGCCGGCGCACGGAGAAAATCAGCCCCGTGCTGACGTCCTTAATCTGGAATACAGCGCCGTTCGGGATGACGTACTTGCCACCATTGAACCAGTCGAGGCGTTCGGTGGTAATCTTGCCGCTGCTGGCGCTCGCCACGGCGGATTCAATCTTCTTGAGCGTCGCGCTGCCCGCCACGCCGTCCGCCGTCAGACCGTATTTTTTCTGGAATGCCTTGACGGCGCTTTCGGTCGTCGCGCCGAACGAACCGTCGACATACGCCGTAGAAGCCCAGCTTCTTCAGGTTGGTCTGCAGCGTCTTGACTGCCGTGCCGGTTGCGCCCTTGCGGAGCGAATCGTCATCGGTGCTGGTATTGCTGTCCGCGTTCTTGTACGCGCTGTCGAGCTTTTTGAGCGTTTCGCTGCCCGCTACGCCATCCGCCGTCAGGTTATACTTCTTCTGGAACGCCTTGACCGCCGCAACCGTCGTATCGCCATAATCGCCGTCAATGGACGCGTTGTAGAAGCCGAGCTTTTTCAGCTTCGTCTGCAAGTCCTTGACCGCGCTGCCGGTTACGCCCTTGCGGAGCGAGCCGTCGTCCTTGTCGCTGTCCGCGTTCTTGTAGGCGGTGTCGAGCTTTTTGAGCGTTTCGCTGCCCGCTACGCCGTCCGCCGTCAGGTTATACTTCTTCTGGAACGCCTTGACTGCCGCAACCGTCGTATCGCCATAGCTGCCATCGACATAGGCGTTGTAGAAGCCGAGCTTTTTTTCAGCTTCGTCTGCAAATCCTTGACGGCGCTGCCGGTTGCGCCTTTGCGGAGCGAGCCGTCGTCCTTGTCGCTGTCCGCGTTCTTGTACGCGCTGTCGAGCTTTTTGAGCGTTTCGCTGCCCGCCACGCCGTCCGCCGTCAGGTTATACTTCTTCTGGAACGCCTTGACCGCCGCAACCGTCGTATCGCCATAGCTGCCATCGACATAGGCGTTGTAGAAGCCGAGCTTTTTCAGCTTCGTCTGCAAATCCTTGACGGCGCTGCCGGTTGCGCCTTTGCGGAGCGAGCCGTCGTCCTTGTCGCTGTCCGCGTTCTTGTACGCGCTGTCGAGCTTTTTGAGCGTTTCACTGCCCGCCACGCCGTCCGCCGTCAGGTTATACTTCTTCTGGAACGCGCGAACCGCCGTGTATGTGCCCGAACCAAACGTGCTGTCCACCGTGCCGCTGTAATAGCCCAGCTTCTTCAGCTTCGTCTGCAAGTCCTTGACGGCGCTGCCGCTGTCGCCCATGCGGAGCGAACCATCTTCCTTGGCGCTGTCCGCGTTCTCGTAGACGCTGTCGAGCTTTTTGAGCGTCTCTTTGCCTGCAATGCCGTCCGCCGTCAAGTTATACTTCTTCTGGAACGCCTTGACCGCCGCGACGGTCGTGTCGCCATAATCGCCATCGACATAAGCATCATAATAGCCGAGTTTTTTCAGCTTTGTCTGCAAATCCTTGACGTCGCTGCCCGTGCTCCCCTTTTCCAGCCGCGTCGCGCTGCTGGAAGAACTGGAACTGCTGGCCGTCTTGGTCACGCTGACATACGTTTTATAGACATAGCCGGTGTATTTCCCGTAAGTCACTTTATACCAGCTGCCGCTTTTGCCGAGAACCTCCAGCTTCGTGCCTTTGGGCAGGGTTTGCAGGGCATCGCTGGTCGAGGATGCTTTTTCGCGCAGAATGAGTTTGCGCGCAGTGACCGTCGCCGTATCCGCCAAGGCGGAGGAACAGCCCAGCAGCATCAGCGCCACCGCGCCGGACAGAAGCCGCCGCAGACCGGAATTCATCATGGGGAAATCACTCCTTTCCGTACAGCCTGATTTTATTACAAAATTGTTTCATTGTCAAGAGGCTTTTTCCCTGTGAATTGTAAATTCTGCGGCGTTTTCGCGGATTTTCCCCTGTTTGATTTGGCGATTATCTTCCCGTTTGCAATATCTTTTTTTTTGTTTTCCCATGAACATGTTTCCGATATTTGATAAAATGTTACGTTTTTGTTGAGCGTACAGCGCCTTTTTGTGCCGATTTCCCTCTGCCGAACTGTCCGAGCGTCATTTTGCTGTTCGCCTTGATGAATCGGCGGAATTGTGATATAATGAAAATTGGTGCTTTGTCACCGTTGCGATTTTGATATACTTCCTTCATTATAAGAGGAGTTTTTTCATGGCAAATCAAGCAAATCACTATGATGCGGGCAATATTCAGGTGCTGGAAGGGCTGGATGCGGTTCGGATGCGTCCGGGCATGTATATCGGCACCACCTCGACGCGCGGTCTGCATCACTTGCTCTGGGAGATTGTGGATAACGCGATTGACGAGGCGTCGAACGGCTTTGCGGATGAGGTGCGCGTGACGCTGCACACGGACGGCTCCGCATCGGTGTACGACAACGGGCGCGGTATGCCCGTGGATGAGCACCCGACCATGCACGTCAGCGGCGCGGAGGTCATTTTCACCGTGCTGCACGCGGGCGGCAAGTTCAACAACGAGAATTACAGCTATTCCGGCGGTCTGCACGGCGTGGGCGCGTCGGTCGTCAACGCGCTGAGCAAGTGGCTGACCGTGGACATCTACCGCGATTTCAGCCATTATGCCATGCGCTTCACAAGTCAGTTCGACGAGAAGAAAGGCAAGGTCATCGCGGGCAAGCCGGACGCACCCTTGGCAAAAGTCGGCAACACACGCAAGAAGGGCACGCTGGTGCGCTTCCTGCCTGACGACGCGATTTTCGAGGACGTGCGCTTCAATTACGACACGGTCTTCCGCCGCCTGCAGGAATTGGCGTACCTGAACCGCGGCCTCAAAATCGTCTTCACCGACGAGCGTGTGGGCGACCCAGCCCGCCGCGAAACGACTTTCCACTATGAGGGCGGCATCATCGACTATGTACGGTATTTGAACGACGGCAAAACCGTCCTGCACGATCAGCCGATTTACCTCGAAGGACAGAAGGATTCCGTCATCTGCCGCGTCGCCATTCAGTACACCGACGGCTATACCGAGAGCCTTTTTTCCTATGTCAACAACATCCCCACGGGTGAAGGCGGAACGCACGAAACGGGCTTCAAGGCGGCATTCACGAAGATGTTCAACGACTACGCCCGCCGCAACGGCTTCCTGAAGGAAAAGGACAGCAACCTGACGGGCGAAGACTTCCGCGAAGGCTTGAGCTGCGTGCTGACGACGATGGTCAAAAATCCGCAGTTCGAGGGGCAGACGAAGGGGCGGCTGGGCAACAGCGAAGTGCGCCCCGCGGTGGAGGGCATCATCACCCAGCAGCTGACGGACTGGCTGGAGAACCTCAAGAATCAGGAGATTGCCCAGCAGATTGTGCAGAAGGCGATTCGCGCCGCGCAGGTGCGTGAAGCCGCGCGCAAGACCCGCGACAACGCCCGCAAAGCAAATCAGCTTGATGCCGCGCCGCTGGTCGGCAAACTCAGCGCCTGCCGCGGCAAAAAGGCGGAGGACAATGAGCTGTTCATCGTCGAGGGCGATTCCGCAGGCGGCAGCGCCAAGCAGGGGCGCGACAGCCGCTATCAGGCGATTCTCCCCCTGCGCGGCAAGCCCCTCAATGCCGAAAAGAAGCGGCTGGATCAGGTGCTGAGCAACGAGGAGTTCCGCTCGCTGATTACCGCGCTCGGCACGTCCATCGACGAGAATTTCAACCTTGCCAACCTCAAATACAACAAAGTCATCATCCTCTCCGATGCCGATCAGGACGGCGCGCACATCCGCGCCATTCTGCTCACTTTCTTCTTCCGTTACATGAAGGAGCTCGTCACTGGGGGGCATGTGTATATTGGGATGCCGCCGCTGTACAAGGTTCAAAAGGGCAGCAAAGTCCTCTATGCTTACGACGACAAGGAGCTGGCGAAGTGCATCAAGGAAGCGGGCAAAGGCTATACGCTTCAGCGCTACAAAGGCTTGGGCGAAATGAACCCCGAACAACTCTGGGCGACGACGATGGATCCTTCCCAGCGCAAACTGATGCAGGTGACGATTGAGGACGCAGCGCTGGCTGACCGCCGCATTACCATCCTGATGGGCGACAAGGTCGAGCCGCGCCGCGACTACATCATCGAGAACGCCGACTTCAACAAGCCGGATAATTTCGAGCTGCCGGAAGGTCAGCGGGAAGGAGCGAAGTAAGCGATGGCAAAGAAAACAAGCGATAACCGCCCGATTCCCAAGGACGACCCGTCGCGCATCCTGCAAACGACCGTCGAGGACGTGATGCACCAGTCCATGATTCCCTACGCGGAGCATGTCATTCTGGAACGCGCCCTGCCGCGCGTCGAGGATGGCTTAAAGCCCGTGCAGCGCCGCATTCTCTATACCATGATGGAACTGGGCACGACGCCCGACAAGCCGCACCGCAAGTGCGCCCGCATCGTCGGCGACTGCCTGGGCAAATATCACCCGCACGGCGATTCCTCCGTGTACGACGCGCTCGTGCGCATGGCGCAGGACTTCTCCATGCGCGGGCCGATGGTCGATGGGCACGGCAATTTCGGCTCCATTGACGGCGACAGCGCTGCCGCCATGCGTTACACCGAGGCGCGCATGACGCCCCTCGCGCTGGAAATGCTGCGCGACATTGAGAAGGACACCGTGCCGTTCCGCCTGAATTTCGACGACACGCTCAAAGAGCCGGACATGCTGCCCGCGCGCTTTCCGAATCTGCTCGTCAACGGCGCGAGCGGCATCGCGGTAGGGCTTGCGACGAACATCCCCCCGCACAATCTGGGCGAAAGCATCCGCGCGGCGATTGCTGTGATGGAGAATCCGGACATTCCGCTGGATGAGCTGATGAAAATCATCCCCGGCCCGGACTTCCCCACCGGCGGCGTGCTGGTGAAAAACGAGGAAATCCGCAGAGGCTATGAGACCGGACGCTCGAAGCTATCCCTGCGCGCGCGCGTGCATGTGGAGGACGGCGTGAACGGGCGCAAGCTGCTTGTCATCACGGAAATCCCCTACATGGTCAACAAAGCCGCGATGCTGGAGAAAATTTTGAAGCTGTCGGAAGAAAAGAAGGGGCAGCTGCAAAACATCTACGACATCCGCGACGAATCCGACCGCGAGGGAATGCGCGCCGTCATCGAGCTGAAGAAGGACGCCGACCCGGACAAGGTGCTGAAAGTGCTCTACAAGTATTCGGACTTGCAGGTCACCTTCGGCGTGAACATGGTCGCCATCGCCGAGGGCAAGCCCGTGCAGATGGGGCTGAAAACGATGCTGGGGCACTTCATCCGCCATCAGAAGAACGTCATCACCCGCCGCACGGAGTACGACCTGAAGCAGGCGAAAGCCCGCGCGCACATTTTGCAGGGTCTGATGATTGCGGTGGACAACCTTGACGAGGTCATCGCGCTGATTCGCTCCTCGAAGAACCCGAAAGAAGCGAAAGCCCGCCTGATGGAGCGCTTCGAGCTGTCCGACGCACAGGCACAGGCAATCTTGGACATGCGCCTGCAGCGGCTGACGAATCTGGAAATCATCGCCCTGCGCAAGGAGTACGAGGACATTCTGAAGCTCATCGACCGCTTGGAGGGCATCCTGCACAGCGAGAAAAAGCTGCTGGCGGTCATCCGCAAGGAATTGCAGGAGATTGCCGAGGAATTCGCCGACGAGCGCCGCACAACCATCGAAAAAGCGGACGAATCCCCGCTGGAAGTTGAGGAAGAAGCCGCCGCGCCGGAGGAAGTCATCGTGGCGTTCACGGGCGCGGGGCAATTGAAGCGCATGAATCCCGCGCTCTACAAGAAAACGCCGCTCCCGACCCGCACGGAGGACGACAAGGAGTTCGCCGACTTCCTGTTCATGGCCAAAACAGACGAGACGCTGCTCATCTTCACCGACCACGGCAACTGCTATCCCCTGCCCGTTGCGTCGCTGAACGAAGTCAAGCCCAAGGATCGCGGGCAGCTGCTTTCAGGCGTGCTGGCTGGGCTGGAGGACGACGAGAAGGCGCTGTGGATGACGTGCATCCGCATGGCGGACGTCGGGCACCTGCCGGACATTCTCTTCATCACCCGTCAGGGCATGGTAAAACGCACCGCCGCCGCGGATTACGACGTGCGCAGCAAGAAGTTTGCCGCCGTGAACGTGAAGGACGGCGATCGTCTGCTGACAATTCTCCCCGCCGCCAGTCGCGACGACCTGCTGTTGTTCACCCGCATCGGCCTGTGCATCCGCTTCTCGCTCGACAGCGTGCCGGTGCAGGGGCGCGTCGCCGCCGGGGTGCGCTGTATGCAGGTGGAGGACGGCGACGAGGTCATCTGGTGCGGGCAGCTGCAAGACAGCGACCAAATCGTGCTGCTGACCGACCGCGGCTACGCCAAACGCCTGCTCTCTGTTGATTTCGAGAAGCAGAATCGCAACGGCAAAGGCGTGAAGTCGTTCTATTTCAACAAGAATGGCAGCAACGGCAAACAGCTTGCGGGCGTGGTGCGGTTGGAGAAGGACGATCACCTGATTCGCGTGCAGCAGGCGAAATCCCCCGCGACGCTGGTGGAAAGGGACAACGTGCGCCTGCAAGGCAAGCAGGATCGCGGAACGCCGCTGGTTATCGCGGTGATGGACGACGTGGTGACGGGGGCGGAGCTGCTGGAATAACAGCACACGCATGGCGCCGAAAAAAGGGTCAAGGGGCAATGCCCCTTGCGGGGTTAAGGGGCGGCGCCCCTTATGGGGCTTGGGGCAACGCCCCAACTGTTGCTCCGTTAAACCTACTCAAAGAGGAAAAACAAGTCCGGCAACTTCGCCGCAGGCAGCGAAGCGTCCCTGCGCACAAACTAAAAAACTTCCAATAAAAATCAAGTAGCATCCGGAGGCGAACGCCGAAGGAGTCCAGAGGGCGATCGCAGACTTCGTCTGTTTTTATGCCCTCTGGAACTCGCGGAAGTTACCACGATGGAAATGAAGTCAACTATGCCTATCCGCATAAGCATCCAACTGCTTCATAGTTGGCTTTTCCCCTTGCAACAAGCGCCAAAACGTGATATGATGAGGACGAATGACGGAGGTGAACGCGTATGAATTCGCGCAACTCTTTTTCCTCGCTGACCATTACGCAGCTGGTGATTCACCTCACCGGTGCCCTGCTGGAACTCTATGCCGATGACACGCAGGAAATCCAAGTCCTGGCATCCGGCGACGACCACGATATGAAGGCGGTTTCGCTCGTCCAGAACGGCGATACGCTGACGATGGAGCAATCCGCTGCCGCACTCTCGCCCTTGCCGCTCAGCGCCCGCTGGCTGCAAGTGACCGTCCGCATTCCGCGCGCGTGGAAGGGGCGGGTCGAGATTCGCACGACGTCCGGCAGCGTGCATGTCCGCGGTTTGCAGGTCAGTGACCTGTCCGTGGAGTCGCTCTCCGGCTTCGTGATGCTCTCCGACTTGAGCAGCCTGAGCCTGAAGGTCAAGAATGGCAGCGGCGACATTGCCGGCAGCGACTTGTCCGGTCAGGATTGCAGCCTGTTCACGACGACGGGGATGCTCTGTCTGGAGCGCCTTGCGTTTCTGAACATCTCGCTGTCCTCGGTCAGCCGGGGCGCAATGCTCTCCTTCGCGGAGATGTTCTCCACCTTCAAGGGCGGCTCGGTCGCAGGCAGCATCAGTCTGGAGATTCCCGGCGCGCAGTGCGACGCCATTCTTCGCTCGGTGTCCGGGCGGCTGCTGACGGACGGCGTATCCATCGTCGATGGCGCACCGTCTGTCCGCGTGACGACGGCATCCGGCAACCTGACCATCCGGCGGATTTCCCCGGAGAAACTGACAGAAAACGAATAATTAGGAGGACGATTTTTATGGCACGACAGAACTTTGGCTTCGGCGGCGGCGCGAACATGCAGCAGCTCATGCGTCAGGCGCAGAAAATGCAGCAGGCAATGACGGACGCGCAGGAAAAGCTGGATGCGCAGGAGTACGAAGCGCAGTCCGGCGGCGGCGTGGTAAGCGTAAAGGTGAACGGCAAGCGCGAGCTGCTGTCCCTGACGATTGACCCCAAGGTCGTTGACCCGGACGACGTGGAAATGCTGCAGGATCTTGTGATGGCGGCGGTGAACGAAGCGCTGCGCAAGGGTGAAGCGAACCGCGAAGAGACGATGAACAAGATGGCGCCCGGCATGGGCGGCATGGGCGGTCTGTTCTGATGCCCGGACAAATCGAACCGATTGAGCGGATGGTGTCGGAGCTGTCTCGGCTGCCCGGCATCGGTCACAAGACGGCGGCGCGGCTGGCGTACCATATCGTCGGGATGCCGCTGGAGGATGTTCACGCGCTGGCGGCGGCACTGTGGCAGGGGCGCAAGGCGATTCGCTACTGCGACGTGTGCGGCAATTTTTCCTCCGCTGAAAAGTGCGCCGTGTGCGCGGATGAAAACCGCCATAACGGGCAAATCTGCGTCGTGCGCGACCCGCGCGATGTGGCCGCCATGGAGCGGATGCACGATTACCACGGGCTGTACCACGTCCTGCACGGCACGCTGTCGCCGATGGACGGCATCGGGCCGGATGATATTCACATCAAGGAACTGATGACGCGCCTGCAGACCGAGCCGGTCAGCGAAGTGATTCTGGCGACGAACCCCGACATCGAGGGCGAAGCAACCGCAACCTACATTGCGCGGCTCATCAAGCCCATGGGCATCAAGTGCACCCGCATTGCCCACGGCGTCCCCGTCGGCAGCGACCTCGAATACGCCGACGAAGTGACGCTCTCGAAGGCAATGGAGGGAAGACGGGAGCTGTGAGGGGAACCACCAGAGGCTCTGCCTCTGGACTCCGCAAGGGAGTTCCTCCCTTGACCCTTCCGCGCGATTGAATTGAGCGCATTTTCATGCTATGCCCGCGTGTTTATCCAAGAAACGGATAAAATCAACCGCAAATAACCCCAAAAGCAGCGGTGCCGAAGGTTTCCAAAGGGCGACCGCAGACATTCGTCTGTTTTCATGCCCTTTGGTCGCCTCCGCAGAGGCGAAACCCCTGCCACGCAAAAGAATGCTTTTTTCGGCAGAATGCTATTTCCCAGCATTCTGCCAATTTTCTCATGAAACGAGGAATCTGCCGATGTTTCTTGCCGATACTCACTCCGATACCCTCTTCAGCCTCGGCGTTGGCAAACGCACCTTCGCCCAGACCGATATTACCCCCGACCGCCTGAGACAGGGCGGCGTCAGCCTGCAAACCCTCGCCCTGTGGAGCGGTCCGAAAGGTCCGAACGGTGACTATGAAGCCGTCGCCGACGCTGAATACGCCGCTATCCGCCACTTCACCGACGCAGGTATCCGGCAGATCGATGACCCGGAGGATGTCAAACCCGGCGAAAGTACATTCATGCTCTCCTTCGAGGGCTGCGAGGTATTCCAGAAGAGCGACGAGATGGTGGCTTTCTGGCGGCAGCGCGGCATCCGCATCGGTGCGCTGGTGTGGAATCACCCGAACGCTTTCGCCACCCCTGCCGCCGTGGACGCGGAAACGCACATGACCCCCGAAGGCATCCGCATTGCCCGCGTGATGCAGCGTCAGGGCATCAGCGTGGACGTGTCGCACCTGAACGAAGCCGGATTCTGGGACTTGTTCGCCAAAGGTGAGCGTCCGCCGATGGCGAGCCACAGCTGCTGCCGCGCCCTCTGCGACCATGTACGCAACCTGACCGACGACCAGATTCGCGCCATGATTCAGTACGGCGGCTACATCGGCGTGAATTTCTACCCGCGTTTTCTGTCTGCGGACTGCAAAGCGGACAGTGTGACGATTGCCCAGCACATCGACCATATCTGCCAGCTTGGCGGCTCGGATATTGTCGGGTTCGGCAGTGATTTCGACGGCATCGAGGTGTCGCCCGACGACGTGCGAAATCCGGCGGAGCTGCCGAATCTGCTGACGGCGCTGCGCAATTACGGCTACAACGACGAATCAATCGAGAGAATTTGCGGCGGGAATTTGAAGGCGTACTTTGCACGTTTGAAGTAACTGAAAAAACCGTCACGGAAGCGCACTCAAGTCGGGCAGCCAAAAAGGGTCAAGGGACAATGTCCCTTGCAGGGTGCAGGGACAGCGTCCCTGCTGGGGCTTGAGGCAACGCCCCAACTCCCGCTCGTGCCGCCCGCTATGCCAAACGCGCTCAAGTATGCCCCCCTTAGTCGCAGGCAGCGAAGCGTCCCTGCGCACTAACTCCCGCGTCCGCAGACGCGGAATCCCCTTGCCCCTCATAATACTATTTTCAAATTCACCTGCACCATCTGCTTGCGCCTTTTCATTTGGAAATCGTATAAATTCTCCCCTGTCCGGGCATCCTACCCGTGCAGGGGCTTTTTTGTCCCCCATGGAGGAACATTCGCATGATTGACCTGCGCCGCATCACCCGCACTTTTCCCCCGCAAGAGCGAAAATCGCCGCCGCTGCCCGTGCTGTCCGACATTACGCTGCGCATTCCGCCAGGGCAGTATGCTGCCATGGTTGGGGCGAGCGGGTCAGGGAAATCGACACTGATGAACATTCTCGGCTGCCTTGATCGCCCGACTTCCGGGGTATATCGTCTGCACGGGCGGGACGTTTCGTCTTTGCCGCCTGACGAATTGGCGAAGGTGCGCGGCGAGGAAATCGGGTTCGTGTTTCAGGGCTTTCAGCTGATTCCGCGGTTGACAGCCATCGAAAACGTAATGCTCCCGCTGATGCTGCAAGGCGTCAGTGAGTCGGAACGCCGCGCCCGTGCGGAACAGCTGCTCCTGCGGGTTGGGCTGCATTCGCGGATGCACCACCTGCCCGCGGCGCTCTCCGGCGGCCAGCAGCAGCGCGTCGCCATCGCCCGCGCGCTCATCCGCCGTCCCGCGCTCATCCTCGCCGACGAACCGACCGGCAGCCTTGACCCCGACGCGACGCAGGAAATCCTTTCCCTGCTGGAGGATCTGCACCGCGCCGGGCAGACAATTCTGCTCATCACCCACAACCCGACCGTCGCCGCGCGCGCTGAACGTCGGCTTACCCTGCAAGGCGGGAAGATTTTCGAAGAAGGATGACTTTTGGCGTGTTCGCTTGCGTCCCCCCGCGCCCGTGTGGTACAATAGACGCGAGGTGAACAACTTGGCGAAAACACTGTATTGCAAGAAGTGCAACATGGACGTGCCGGAGGGCGAAGCGTGTCCCGTGTGCGGCAAAACGCCGCCCGCCAGCTCTATGCGCGTCGCGTGGATGTACGCCCGGCAGCGCGCACTGGACTGGATGAGCTGGAACGCTGTGATGCGCATTGCCGTGCCGGTGCTGTCCGCAGCAACCGCGCTGGGGCTTGTGCTGGAACTGCTGCTTGGCGGCGGCGCGGGCGTTCGGCAATTATTGAACAGCGGATTTTTGTGGGTGATGGGGATGCTGCTCCTCTTTGTCGCGGCGGTCACGCTCCTCGTCTTCGCGCTCGGCGGGGCGGACGAGCTGTACTGCGTGGTGGACAGCCGCGGCTTCCATGTGCGGACAGCGCTGCCGGGGGCAAATCGCGTGAAGCTGTGGATGCACGGCAAATCCGCCGCGTTGATGGACACAGCGGACACAAACGGGCGCGTCATCATCAGCGAAAAAGACCTCGCGTGGAAGGACATTGCCCGCGTGCAGCTATGGACGGACAAGCGGCTGATGCTGCTGTATTCGCCGCCTTGGTGGATGAAGCTGTCCGTGCCGATTCTGCTGGCGAAGTGGAACGACGTGCTGACGATGGTGGACGAGAAGCTGGGCAAGAAGAAGGCGGTGGAGCTGCCGGAGGACTGGGTGCATCAGCTGCCGCCGCAGCGCGTGCAGGAGAAGAAGCCGCGCAAAACCGCCATCGAAACCGACGTGATTCCGCCGCAGACGACGCTGCCGGAGGACGAGGAGGACTATCGCCCGCTGGATGAAGTGCTGGAAGAGCTGCGCGGAAAATAAAGAAAATCCATGCTTCAGGCTGTTTAGAAGCATGGATTTTTTATTATGATTTCGTAAATATCTGCCGGATGAATCGCGCCGCTAATTCCGGCCATACCGTCGCTTCCGGCACGATTTTGCGCGCCTCTTCGCCGGGGATGTTCGTCACCTGATTGCCCAGCGCCATCCCGTGTCCGCCGCGCGGGAAGACGTGGACTTCCGCCGGAACGCCCGCTTTGTGCAGCGCCATTGCCATCAGGAGCGTATTTTCCACGGGCACTGCGCCGTCTGTCCATGTGTGCCAGAGGAACGTCGGCGGCGTGTCAGGCGTGACGAGGTTCTCCAGCGAATGCGGCTGATGGGCGGCAATGTCGTCCGTCCCCGTGAGGCTGCGGAAGCTGCCGCGGTGCGCAAAGTCCCCTGCCGTGATGACGGGGTACGAGAGAATCAGGGCGTTCGGGCGAACGTCGGCGGGGGTGAGGTGCATCTCCTGCCACCAATGTGCTTCCTGCCAATGCACGCCGAGCAACCCGACGGCATGAGCGCCCGCCGAAAACCGCAGAGGGCGATTTGATTCGGGTCTGCGTGCCATTTTTCGGCGTTTTGGCGGATGGCGGCGACGGCGCTGGCGATATCCTGCATCGGCGCGGGGAAAACCGCCGGGGCAACGCGGTAACGGACGATGACGGCATTCATGCCCATTGCGGCGAAGGTCAATGCAATGGGTTCGCTCTCGCGGGTGGAAAGGTGCGTGTAACCGCCGCCGGGGGCAATGACGATGGTCGGGCGGCGGACGGCGGGGTCAGCGACCAAATCGGGGATGTAGACTGTCATCTGACAGTGTGGAAGAGCAATTTTATCGCAATACATGATTGATTGCCTCCTTGCGCAGGGGATTTCGCGCCTGCGGGCGCGACCAAAGGGCTTTCCGCTCGCCCTTTGGAAACCTTCGGTGCGTCCCCAACTCCATACTTTTGGGGTGTTGTTACTTAATGAACCGGAGGTTCATCGGATAAACACGCGGACACTGCATGATAGCGTCACCAACTCAATCGCGCGAAAGGGTCAAGGGACGAAGTCCCTTGTGGGGTCAAGGAGCAACGCCCCTTGCGGAGTCCAGAGGCAGAGCCTCTGGCGTCACCCCTTCTTCTTCTCCGTCTTCAAGAACACACACACTACCAGCATCGCCATCGGGAAAATCATGCCGACGGTTAAGCCGGATTGCAGACCACCGAGCGCGCCGGAAAACAGACCAACCGTCGTCGGGCCGGCGGAACAGCCGAGATCGCCGGCGAGCGCCATCAGCGCGTACATGGCCGTGCCCGCGCCCGGAAGCGCAAGCGCCGCCAGCGAGAACGTGCCCGGCCAGAAGATGCCCACCGAGAAGCCGCACAGCGCACAGCCCAGCAGTGCCGTCAGCGCATTGCCGCTCTGCGACGCCACGATGTAGCACACGATGCACAGGATGCTGGACGCAATCATGGCGGTTTTCAGCGGCAGTTTATCCGCAAACTTGCCATACAGGGCGCGCGCCGTGCCCATCGTGACAGCGAACGCGCACGGGCCGAGCAAATCCCCCATCGTCTTGGTGATGTGCAGGCCGTTCTCCGCGAACGTACTCGCCCACTGCGACATCGCCTGTTCCGACGCGCCCGCGCAGACCATCATCACCATCAGCAGCCAGAACACCCGGCTCGTCAGCATCCGCTTCATCGGCATCTGCTGCGCTTCCTCCGGCACAATCGGGTACAGCGGCACGAAAGAGAAGTACACCGCGTTCGCAATCGGCACAATCATCCACAGAAGCGTCAGCACGCGCCAGTTGGCCGTGCCGAAAGCAGCGAAGAACAGCGTCGAGAGCAGCACCAGCGCCACATGCCCCCAGCAGTAGAAGGAGTGCAGCAGGCTCATGGCGGCGCTCTTGCCCTCCGTCGGGCAAGCCTCGACAATCGGGCTGATGAGCACCTCAATCATGCCGCCGCCGATGGCGTACAGCAGAACCGCAATCATCAGCCCCGTCATGGGCGGCAGAATGCCGGGCAGAATCGCCATGCCGGACAAGCCCAATACCGCCAGCACATGCGCCGCAACGATGCTGACGCGGTAGCCGATGCGGTCAACGAGCTTGGCGCTGAGCAGGTCAACGAGCAGCTGCACGGCGAAATTCACCGTCGTCATCATCGTTATCTGTTCCAGCGTCAGCGAAAATTCGGACATGAACGTCACAAACAGCAGCGGCGCGAGGTTATTGACAATCGCCTGCGTGATGTAGCCCAGATAGCTGGCGGCGATGGTATGGCGATAGGTCAGGCGGAACATGGGTGCAAGCTCCTTTGCGAAATTCACTGTCATGATGATAGCACGGAAAGGATTGCTTGTGAAGGGCGGTTTTTTCGACAAAAATTTGCACGCTTGGAGGGGCAGTTTTCACAATCACGCAGGATTTTGCCGTCCGATGGCGAATTGTTTTGTGATGCCGTTTTTTTCGGCAGGAAAGGACTTGCCATGAATACGCGCAAAAATACGCTCTATAATGTTGCTTACCGCGTCTTTTCGATGCTGCTGCCACTGGTGACCGCGCCGTATCTCTCGCGCGTCGTCGGGACGGAGGGCGTCGGGCTGTACGGCTATTCGTGGGCGGTCAGCTATGTGTTCGTGCTGATTGGCCTGCTGGGGCTGGAAAACTACGGCCCGCGCGAAATCGCCCGCGTCCGCGACGACCGCGACGCCCTCAACCGGACTTTCTCCGCTATCTGGAAGATGCAGCGCCTTGTCGCCGGGGTGACGCTGCTCGTCTGGCTGGTGTACGTCTTTTTCATCGCGGGCGAGGAGAAAATCATCTCCCTGAACCTGACGATGATGAGCGTCAGCTGCCTGGTCAACCTCGACTGGTGCTTAATGGGGCTGGATGAGTTCAAGCCCATTGCCCTGCGCAACACGGCGGTCAAGCTGCTTGCGGCAGCGGCGGTGTTCCTCTTCGTGCGCAGGCCGGAGGATTTGTGGGTGTACGCCTTCGTGTGGTCGCTCTCGACGCTGCTTGGCTGCCTTAGCTGCATGTTCAGCCTGCGCGGGAAGGTCACGTCGGTGAAGGTGACATGGAAGGAAGCCCTGAAGCATCTTGCCCCGTGCGCGCTTTTGTCGATTTCGGTCATCGCCGTGAGCGTCTACCGGCAGATGGACAAGGTGATGATTGGCGCGCTGGCGGATATGGCGCAAACCGGACTATACGAGAACGCGGAGAAAATCATCCTCTGCCTGTCCGGTTTCATTTCCGCCATCGGCACGGTGATGCTGCCCAAGGTCAGCCGCATGACGCGGATGAAGCAGATGGATGCGGTCAAGCGGCACATCCGTCTGAGCATGGAACTGGTGATGTGCATGGTGTGCGCAATGGCGTTTGGGCTGGCGGCGGTGGCGGTGAACTTCGCGCCCCTGTTCTACGGGGACGATTTCGCGTATTCCGGCACGCTGATGATGCCCCTCGCATTTACGCTCCTGTCGATTGGCTTTGCGAACGTCATCCGCACGCAGTGGGTGCTGCCGCAGGGCCGCGACACGATTTTCGTCCACAGTGTGCTGACGGGCGCGGTCATCAACCTGATTGCGAATTTTGTGCTGATTCCGCCGTTCGGGGCAATGGGCGCGGCGGCGGCGACGGTGCTGGCGGAGTTTTCCGTTCCTGCGGTGCAATTTGTGTATCTGCGCAAGGAACTGCCGTATGCGCAGTACCTGAAAACGACGGGCGTTTACTGCCTGTTCGGGCTGGTGATGGCGGGCGCGGTCGCGCTGCTGGGGTACGTTCTCCCGCTGCACGGCTGGGGGAAGCTCGCGGTTCAGGTAACAGGCGGCGCGGCGGTGTATGGCGCGCTGTGCCTGACATACTGGAAATTGGCAAAGCGCAGCGACATTTTCCGCCTGATGCGGAGAAAATAAATCCGCCGTTTCCCTCATAAATTTTCCGCGTTCGGTGCATCCTGTTTCCAGCACAACGACTGGAGGGATGACCATGAACGCAAAGTGCAAGAAATTCCTGACGATGCTGCTGCTCGTGTGCGTAAGCATTGGGGCGGCGGGCTGCTCGGCGTACAGCAATCAGCGGTACTACGAGCGGGCGCAGCTGATGATGGGCAGCGGCGAGTACGCGGAGGCGGCGGAGCTGTTCCATCAGCTGGGCGAATACGAGGATTCGGCGGAGTACGCGCTGTACGCCGCGGCGCTGGATGCCCTGCAACGCGGCAAAATCGAATTGGCGCGGGCGAATCTGCTGGAAATCGCGCCGTTCAAGAGCGCCGACCGGTATCTGCGCTATCTGGATGCGCTGGATGCGGAAAACGAGGGCGAACTCGATTCCGCGCTGGACATCTACGTCTCGCTGGGCAGCTTTGAGGACTGCGCAGAACGAGCGCAGACGCTGGAAGCCGCGATTCCGGAGCAAGCCATCCGGCAGGGGCGGCAGATGATGAGCCAAGGCGACTACGAGGGCGCGCGCGACTTGTTCCTCTCGCTGAACGGCTACGGGCAGTCCCGCGCACTTTCGGATGCCTGCACAGCGGCGATAGCGCGCAAGGCGTACTTGGCGGCGGAGGATTTGCTGGGCGCTGGCGACTATCTGGGCGCGATGAACGCCTTCGCCGCCATGGGCGACACGCTGGACGCGGCGCACCGGGCGGAGGAATGCCGCTCACTGCTGCTGAAGCAGGCAGAAGAAGCGTTTCAGGCGGTGACGCTGGAAACGGCGGATGCGCTGGATGAACAGCTCGAATCGCTTTCGACGGACGCGGCGTTTGCGGAAATTCGGCAGGCGCTGGCGGAGAAATTCGGCGTGAACCTCTCCCTGCTGCGTGCGGCGCGGAGCGAACATCCGTATGTGCTGCTGGGAACGTATCCGATGGGCGAAAGCGGCGCGGAGAGCGACGTGCTGTGGCAGGTGCTGCGCGTGGATGGCAACCAATTGGTGCTGCTGTGCTGCTCGGTGATTGACGCATCGAGCGTTGCGACGACAAGCGACCTGCCGATGGCGGACACCCCAGACGCCGCGGAGATTTTCCTGCCGTCCGCGGCGGACTTAGCGACGCTGACCGACCTGACCTGCGCCGCAACCCCCTACGCCGCCGCGCAGGGCGCTTCCGCCGTCTACTGGCTTCGCGACACGCTGGAAAGCGGCATCCACCCCGTCATCAGCGAAACGGGTGCATTGACCCTCCCCGCCGACACCGAAGTTCCCGGCATCCGCCCCTTAGCGCTGCTTGACCTGACGGCTTACGTTTTCACGGCGGGCGACGGGACGGAGGAGAATCCGTACAGATAAGGAGACCCAAGGGGCGTTGCCCCTTGACCCCACCAGAGGCGTTGCCTCTGGACTCCACAAGGGACTTCGTCCCTTGACCCTTTCGCGCGATTGAGTTGGTGACGCTATCATGCAGTGTCCGCGTGTTTATGGGGGAACCCAAGGGGCTTTGCCCCTTGACCCCAGCAGGGACGCTGTCCCTGCACCCTGCAAGGGAGTTCCTCCCTTGACCCTTCCGCGCGATTGAGTTGGTGACGCTATCATGCAGTGTCCGCGTGTTTATCCAATGAACCTACGGTTCATTAAGTAACAATACCCCAAAAGTATGGAGTTGGGGACGCGCCGAAGGTTTCCAAAGGGCGATCGGAAAGCCCTTTGGTCGCCTCCGCAGAGGCGAAACCTTCTGCGCCAAAATCGCACAATAATCAGGAACAGCAGCCATCCGCATAAGCAAGGGCGACGCTCCACACAGCGCCGCCCCTTTCTTATACCTCCACCACCCCCGTGGCGACCCGCTCCACAAACACCCGATCGTGTTCCACCAGCAGCATCGTCGGCTGATACTGCCGAATCAGCGTTTCCAACTGCACCCGGCTGAACACATCGATGTAGTTCAGCGGCTCATCCCACACAAACACATGCGCCGGCTCGCACAGCGACCGCGCCAGCAGGATTTTCTTCCGCTGTCCTTGGCTCATTTCCTGCAAGTCGTGGTCAAACAACTCGCGTGGGCAGTCCATGTTCCGCAGAATCGCCTTGAAGAGCGTTTCGTCCACCTGCGCGTCGCGGATGAAGTCGCGCAAACTGCCGCGCAAATCATCCACCCGCTGCCGCACGGACGAGAACGTCACACCCGACGCAATGCGGATACTCCCCGTCAGCGCGTCACTTTCGCCCAGAATCCCTTTGAGGATGCTGGACTTTCCGCACCCGTTCGCGCCGATAAGCGCCAGCCGTTCGCCCTGACGCAGCGTAAACCGCACGTTTTCGCAGACTGTCCGATTCCCGTAGCGAACCGCGCCGTTTTCCACCGAAATCAGCACGTCTTTCGGATGCGGCAGCGTCGTCATGCGCAGCGTACCGACCTGCTCGACGTTTTTCAGCAGCGTCTGCTTTTCCTCGATGGCGCGTTCCTGCCGCACCTGCGATGCTTTCGAGCGCTTCATCATCCGCTCCGACGCCGCGCCGAGAAAGCCGCGGTCTACTTTCCCATAAAAGGACTTATCCGCGTGGCGCTTGTTTTCCTCCGCGCGATTGCTCCATTCCGCCGTTTTGCGCGCGGCGGCTTCCAGCTGCTTGATTTCTTTGCGGAGCGTCTCGTTCCGGGCGGCTTCGGCTTCGTTTTCGCCGTTCAGGCGCGCTTCAAACGTGTCGTAATTTCCCTGCATGACGTAGGTGTTCGCCTTGTTCAGGCAGACCACATGGTCAATCGCGCGGTTGAGGAAGGCGCGGTCATGGCTGACGAGCAGAAAGCCGTCTTTGCGGCGCAGGTAGTCCGCCAGCATGGCACGACCGGGTGCGTCGAGGGAATTGGTGGGTTCGTCGATGAGCGGATAGGCGTCCTCGCGGGCGAATAGCGCCGAGAGCATCACGCGGGTCTGTTCGCCGCCGGAGAGCGTGTCAAACGGGCGATTGAGCGCCTCTTCCGGCACGTTGAGAAGGGATAATTCGCGCATCAAGCGCCAGTCCTCGCACGTCGCTGCGGCGGTTTGGGCAATTTGCCATGCGGTCTGCGTGCCATCCGCGACGGGGTACGGGAACAGCACAGGCATCAGCGGGCAGTCGATTTTCCCTTTGCCTTGCAAATCGCCGGAAAGCAGGCGCAGGAGGGTGGTTTTTCCGCGTCCGTTGCGGGCGATAAGCCCCGTGCGCCACGCCGTGTCGAGGGACAGGGACAAATCCGCAAAGACAGCCTCCGGTGCGCCGTCGTAGGTGAATGATAGATGTTCAATTTTCAGCTGCAAAATGAATTTCCTCCGCTTTGGTCAGCAGGGAGGACAGACCGACAAGACGAATCATGCAATTTTTTTCTGTACAGCAAAAGCTGACCCGCTATGCGGTGATTTCTGCCATCACAAACAAACCGCTTTCTTGCGGTTCATTGCTTCCCTGCTCAGTCAACAGGTGCAGAAATCACAGACGCATATGCGGATCAGCCTCCTTCGCGCGTTGCTGTTTATCAGAATACCATTTTTCGGCGCACTTGTCAAGGTGGAAAAACAGTGGTATAATAGAAAGGAAGTTGATTTTTGTCGGAGGATGTGCCATGAGTTTCACCCACCTGCATCTACACACGGAATATTCCCTGCTGGACGGCGCGTGCCGCATTCCAAAGCTCGTCGAGCGCATCAAGGCGCTTGGCATGACCTCCTGTGCCATCACCGACCACGGCGTGATGTACGGCTGCATCGACTTCTATTCCGCCATGAAGGATGCAGGCATCAAACCCATCATCGGCTGCGAGGTCTACGTCTGCCGCGACCGGCTGGACAAATCCGCCGCGAACCGCGAGTACAGTCACCTCATCCTCCTGTGTGAAAACAACACCGGCTATCAGAACCTGATGAAACTGGTCAGCGAGGGCTTCCTGACCGGCTATTATTATCGCCCGCGCATTGACTACAACCTGATTCGCCAGCACAGCGAAGGGCTGATTTGCCTCTCCGCGTGCCTGTCCGGCGACCTGCCGAAGCTGCTGCTGCAAGGGCGCTACGACGACGCGGAAGCGTATGTACGCGAAATGCAGGATATTTTCGGCGAGAAGAACTTCTATGTTGAAATCATGGATCACGGCATCCGCGAGGAGAAAATCGTCATGCCGCGCCTGATTTCGCTTGCCCGCGAGATGAATGTGCCGCTGGTGGCGACGAACGACTGCCACTACTTGGAGGAAAAGGACGCAGACGCGCAGGAAGTGCTGCTGTGCATCCAGACGGGCAAGACGCTTGATGACGCGAACCGGATGCGCATGGACACGCGCCAGCTCTACGTCAAAAGTGAAGATGAAATGCGCACGCTGTTCGCCGCCTGCCCGGACGCTGTTGACCGCACGCAGGAGATTGCCGACCGCTGCAATGTGGAATTCGAGTTCGGCGTGACGCGTCTGCCGCATTATCCCGTACCGGAGGGCGAAACCGCGCTGTCGATGCTCACGCGCCTGACGCATGAGGGCTTGCGCGAGCGCTATCCCGACGCAAAGGAGACCGACGAGCCGTGGCAGCGGTTGAATTATGAGCTGAACGTCATCTCGTCGATGGGGTATGTCGATTACTTCCTGATTGTCTGGGACTTCATCCGCTATGCCAAGAGTCAGGGCATCATGGTCGGGCCGGGGCGCGGCAGCGGCGCTGGGTCGATTGTCGCGTACTCGCTGGGCATCACGATGCTGGATCCGCTGAAATATCAGCTGCTGTTTGAACGCTTCCTGAACCCGGAGCGCGTCACCATGCCCGATATTGACGTGGACTTCTGCTACGAGCGCCGGCAGGAGGTCATCGACTATGTGGCGCGCAAGTATGGCGCAGACCATGTGAGCCAGATTATCACCTTCGGCACCCTGCAGGCGAAGGGCTGCATCCGCGACGTAGGGCGCGTCTTAGGCATGAGCTATCAGGACACGGACGCGGTCGCGAAGGCGATTCCCTTCGACCTCGGCATGACGCTGGAAAAAGCACTGACGCTCTCGCCGCTTCTCAAAACCATGTACGACGAACAGCCGGAAGTGCATCGGCTGATTGACACCGCCATGACGCTGGAGGGTATGCCGCGCCACGCCTCCACCCACGCGGCAGGCGTGCTGATTACGGGCAAGCCGGTGATGGAATACGTCCCCCTGCAGCGCAACGACGAGGTCATCACGACGCAGTACCCGATGGGGACGATTGAGCGCCTCGGCTTGCTGAAGATGGACTTCCTGGGCTTGCGGACGCTGACCGTCATCCGCGATACGCTGGATATGCTGCGCGAGCAAGGCATCGACATGAAGCCGGAGGACATTCCGCGCGACGACCCGGCGGTGTACGAAATGATTTCCGCCGGCGACACGGACGGCGTGTTCCAGCTCGAAGGCGGCGGAATGCGTACCTTCCTGACGAACATGAAGCCCACCTGCTTTGAGGACATTATCGCCGCGATTTCACTCTACCGTCCCGGCCCGATGGAGTCCATCCCGCGCTACATTCAGGGCAAGCAGAACCCGTCAAGCATCCACTACGAGACGGAGAAGCTGCGCCCGATTCTGGACGTCACCTACGGCTGCATGGTCTATCAGGAGCAGGTGATGCAGATTGTGCGCGATTTGGCAGGGTACAGCTACGGTCGAAGCGACCTTGTCCGCCGCGCGATGGCGAAAAAGAAGCACAAGGTGATGGCGCAGGAGCGCGAATACTTCATCCACGGCAAGCTGAACGACGACGGGACAATTGACGTGCCGGGCTGCGTGCGCAACGGCGTGCCGGAGGAAGTCGCGTCACACCTTTACGACGAGATGACCGCGTTCGCGTCCTACGCCTTCAACAAATCCCATGCCGCCGCATATGCCGTCGTCTGCATCGAGACGGCGTGGCTCAAGCGCTATCATCCCGTGCCGTTTATGGCGGCAATTCTCAACAGCGTATACGGCAATCCGGCGAAAATCGCGGCATACATCCAGTACTGCCGTTCGCGCGGCATTGCGATTCTGCCGCCGGACGTGAACCGTTCGCAGTGGAAATTCACCGTCGCGAAAGCCCCGGACGGACAGTTGGGGATTCTCTTCGGCTTAGGCGCGGTCAAGACGGTCGGGCAGGGTGCGGTGGATGCGATTATCCGTGAGCGCAAGCACGGCGCGTACCGCGACATCTTCGACTTCTGCCGCCGCATCGACACGAGCGAATGCAACAAGCGCGTCGTCGAGAGCCTCATCAAGGCGGGCGCGTTCGACGGCATGGGCGGCAATCGTCCGCAGCTGATGGCGGTGTTTGAATCCGCCATGGATGCGAACTCGTCCCTGCGCAAGCAGACGGTGGACGGGCAAATCAGCCTGTTCGACATGGCATTCGGCGGTGCGCCGCTGGTTCAGGAGAATCACACGCTGCCGAATCTGCCGGATTATCCCCTGCGGCAGCGGCTGGCGCTGGAGAAGGAGATTGCGGGGGTGTACATCACCGGACATCCGCTGGATGATTACCGCGACGTGCTGGGCAAGCTGCCGTTCTCCACCGCCGATTTGGATGGGCTGGAGGAGCGCGAGGACCATGGCTTGTCCCTCGACGGGCAGATCGTCGACATGGGCGGCATTCTGACCGAAGTGAAGGGCAAGGCGACGAAAAAGGGCGCGTACATGGGCTTCATCACGCTGGAAGACCTGACGGGGCAGATTGAGTGCCTTGTGTTCCCGAAGGTGTACGAGCGCTATCAGGGCATGATGGCGGTGGATGATTTGGTGGTGCTGCACGGGCGGCTGTCCATCCGCGAGGAGGAAGCGCCGAAGCTGCTGGTGGAGAAGCTGATTCCGCTGGAGGCGTGGCATCCGGAGGAATCCGCCCCCGCCGCGCCGATGGGGCAGAGCACCGCGCGCCCCGTGCCGCCGCCGAAGCGCCACGCATCCGAAGCGCCGAAGCTGACTGATGCGCAGGCAGCGGCGAAAGCCCCCCGGAAGCTGTACCTGCGCCTGAATCGTCCGCAGATGGATGCGGCATCATCGGCTTTGTCGCTGTATCCGGGTTCTGTGCCGGTGTATCTGCACCTGCCGGCGGAGAAGATGACGCTCCTTGCGCCGAAAACCGGCTGGTGCGACGCAAGCGACGGGTGTTTGAATCGGCTGAACGCGCTGCTGGGCGCGGAAAATGTGAAATTGTTGGAAAGCAGGTGATTGCATGAGTGAACAGCAGAAAAAGGGGCGTCTTGGCGAGGTGATTCGCTTCGTCGTGACGGGCGGCGTGTGCTTTCTGATTGAACAGGCGGTTTTGTCGCTGCTCAAGGAGATTTTCGGGCTGGATGTAAATATCGGCACGCCGATTGCGTTCTTGGTGTCGGTGGTGGCGAACTATCTGCTGTGCGTCAAGTGGGTATTCCCCGGCGCGGACGGCAGCGGCGGCAAAACGAAAGCGGGCTTTGTGCTCACAAGCGGCATCGGTTTCTTCCTGAACTGGGGCATCATGGCGCTCCTGACCGCGCTTTTCGGGCAGGACGGCATTCTGCTGACCCTCTTCGGCATCCAACTGAAAGTCTACCACCTGAACAAGGCGATTGCGACCCTGCTGGTGATGATCTGGAACTACTTCACAAAGCGGCTGATATTGAAGAAGAAGTGACTCAAGGGGCGTTGCCCCTTGACCCCACCAAAGGGTCTTCGACCCTCTGGACTCCCTTTCGCGCGATTGAGTTGGTGACAACTGCATACAGTGCCCGCGTGTTTATCCGGCGAACCTACGGTTTCAAAAGAAACAATACCCCAAAAGTATGAAGTTGAGGACGACCCGAAGGTTTCCAAAGGGCGACCGCAGACTTCGTCTGTTTTTACTGCCCTTTGGTAGCCTCCGCAGAGGCGAAATCCCCTGCGAATCATTCAACCATCAAGGAGAACCAAATCCCCCATGAAACCAGTAATTTTCTTCGATTGGGACGGAACCCTCGCCGACAGCATGAACCTCTGCGTCGCCGAAATCCGCCAAGCCCTTATCACCATGCGCCTCCCTGACCTCCCTGACGACGTCCTCCGCCAGTGCAACGGCCCGACGTTCGAGCAGTCGCTGGACATTCTGCACATCCCCCATGACCGCGCGCAGGAGTACATGACCACGCGCCTGAACGCCGAATTAGCCCTCGTACCGACGGTCAACCGCCTGTTCCCCGGCGTGCGCGAGATGCTCCAAACGCTCCGGGAATATGCGGATTTGTGCATCGTCAGCAACGGCGAGCATGACTATATCGCGCTGTGCCTGCAAGTGTTCGGGCTGACGGACGTGTTTGTCCGCACGGCGACGTCCATGCCGGGGCGCACGAAGGGAGAGAATCTCCGCGCGCTGCTGGATGACCTGCGCCCGGAACGCGCCGTGATGGTAGGCGACCGGCTGGGCGACATCCGCGCGGGTCAGGAGAACGGTCTGCCGACGATTGCGGCGTGCTACGGCTACGGGAACGATGCGGAGTACAATCAGGCATCCCTCCGCGCCGAAAGTGTGGCAGACTTGACCCGGCAGCTGGTGGATTTCTGCCGGACGGGGCACTGATAACAATTCGGAATAAGTGCTTTCCATCGAGTCTTCTATCATAAAAAGCCCGCCCCCTCGTTTGCAGGGAGCGGGTTTTGCTATTCAGGCTGATACGGGTTGAAATCCGCCGGATCAACGTTTGTGCACACTTCAATCGTCTCGCCGTCATTCAGCAGGACGATGTTGCCGAAGCGGTTGTTGTACACATGGTCGCGGGTCAGATTCTGTTCCGCGCTGTACGCCGCAATAAAGTTCCATATTTCCCATACCGACGCTGCGCCGGGAATCAGCACATAAGTCGGCGAAAGCACCCGCATCAGCACCACGCCGATCTCATAGGTGTTTGTTTTATCATCCAGAATCCCATGATGGGGAAATTTCAGCACATCTATGTTGCGAACGAGGTCTTGGTACTTGCGGTTGATGTTGCCGCTGGCGGCGTAATCGCCGGTAAACAGCATCCGCTTCTGCCCATAAATCAGCACAAAATTCAGCGAATCCATGTTCTGATTGCCGCTGTTCTTCACCGTTTTCGGCCCGACGCAGTTCACCGTCAGCCATCCGCCAATGGTCAGCTCATCGCCGTCCTTCATCTGCTGGTAGACTGCGCCGTTCGCCAAGGGCGCGTAGTCCGGATTCACCTCCGCTGACGCGCCATATACTACGGTCGATCCACCCCCCCAGCGTTCCAAAATATAGTTGACGTTCATGCAGTGGTCAAGATGCCAGTGCGTGACGATGTACGCATCCACATGCGTCACGCCGACCGCTTCCAGATACTGCGGGAACAGGCGCTCCGGCTTGTTCGGCCACGCCTCGCCGCCGTCAATCAGCACGGTTGTGTTTCCGAAGCGGATCAAATAGCCGTCGGCGCAGCCAAGATTGACCTGATGCAGCTCCAGCATGGGCAATGTCTGCTCCGCTTCCGTCTTTTCCTCCGCCAAAGCAAAGGGCAGCAGCAATGTCAGCAGCAAAAGTGCCGCCAGCAGTTGTTTCTTCATCGCCGCGATCTTTATGCCAGCGGGCGGATGAGGATGAGGGGGGTCAGTTCGCCGCCCTGCCCGGAGGGGTTGTCCTTCATCGCGTCCTGAATCTGGTCGTCCGTCAGCGGGAAATCATCGCACTTGCCCAGCTGATTCTGATCAATATCATTCGCGTCCATGATGACAATCGGAATGCCGCATTCCTTTTCGATTTCGTTGGACAGCTCGACGGGGTGTTCGGGGTTAATCAGCGCGAGGGTCTTGTAGCGGTCGAAGCTGGAACGGAAGTAGAAGCCGTCGATGCCCGCGACGCCATGACCGCAGATTTTATAGAACAAGCCCTTGACCCCGAACGGGCGCGTAACGGCGCTGACGAAGCCCGCCAGCAGCACGCGCGGCAGACCTACCATGTCGATGACCAGTTGCAGCTTGTACGGCTCGTGCATCCCCACGCCGGTGGAGTTGATGCCCGCGAATTTCGCCATATGCTTGGCGAAGAAGCCGAGCTTCATGTCCTCCATGCGGCGGACATTGCCGGTGCACATCGCCATCACCTTCGCAGTGATGGAAAGCACGTCGCCCGGCTGTGCCAGCGGCAGCACATACTTCTTCACCAGCTCCGCCGCGCTTTCCCCCACCTCGACGAAGTGCGTCTGGATGGCATAGCGCTGGTAACGGCGGCCGTCCCTGCCCTTCAGGATGCCGCGCTCAAAATATACGATACCGTCTTTTTCCCGGCGCTGCTGCGCCAGATTACGGGATTCCGATGCCATGTTGTTTTCCTCCTCGCTCTCCGACGCAAATGCCGTCGGTGTTGCGGTAATTTCGGTTCACGCGTCTATTTTACAACGCTTTCCCAGTTCTGTCAAATTTCCAGCGGGGGATTTTGCCGATTTCGGGCAGAAAATGCAAGGAAAATACCCGCCTTGTCAAATTCCGTTGAATGTGCTATGATACACGATGGCTTGGAGCTTCCTCGCCATACAGATAAAAGGATGCGATTTTATGGCAAAAGCCATCAAGACAAATGTGCTGCGTCACCTGGACGCGCTGAAAATCCCCTACGAAACCCGCGAGTATACCGTCGATGACGACAATTTCGACGGCAAGCTCGTCGCCGAGAAGGTCGATTTGCCCGCGGAAATGATTTACAAGACGCTCGTGCTGGTCGGCGACACGCTGCCGCACCTCGTCTGCGTCATCCCCGTGGAACTGGAACTCGACCTGAAGGCCGTCGCACGCGCCGCCGGGTGCAAGAGCGTCCACATGCTGCCACAGAAGGATTTGCTGCCGCTGACCGGCTACCTGCGCGGCGGATGCAGCCCCATCGGCATGAAGAAAGCGTTCCCCACCTTCGTGGACAGCGCGGCGCAGGGATTGGAGCGTGTCAGCGTCAGCGCGGGCGTGCGCGGGTGTCAGGTGATTCTGGCGGTGGACGCGCTCGTCGCCTGCACGAAAGCGAAATTCGCCGACCTGTGCCGGGGCTAAAGTGACGCGCAGCTGACAAGATGATGAATTTTACAACTTCCGCGCCCGGAAATCATTGTTTCTTGACGGGAAATGGTGTATAATAAGGAAGTTGATTTTCTTGCGCAAGGGGTATTCTGCCCCATCACGCGCATTGATACTCCGAAAGGATGTTGATTTTTTCCATGGCACAGCCGCCTTTGCGTCCCCAAGACGCTGTGATGCTTATTCCCTCCCTTGAGCCGGATGACCGCCTGCCCGCATACGTCCGCCGCCTGCTGGACAAGGGTTTCCAGCATGTTGTGATTGTCGATGACGGCAGCAGCGCCGCCTATCAGCCGATTTTTGCCGAACTGGACGCGATGGACGGCGTGTCCGTCACGCACCACGAGTTAAACCGCGGCAAGGGCTGCGCGCTCAAGACTGGTTATGCGTACATTCAGGCGCATTTCCCGGCGGCGAGCGGCGTCATCACCGCCGATGCAGACGGTCAGCACACAGTCGAAGACTGCTGGCATCTGGCAGAGGTGCTGACGGAGGGCAAGCGCGCCCTGTACCTGGGCAGCCGCAACTTCAACCTCGACCACGTTCCGCCAAAATCGCGCCACGGCAACAAAATCACGAGCGCGGTCTTCCGCCTGCTCTACGGCGTGTATCTGCCGGACACGCAGACGGGGCTTCGCGCCTTCCGCATGGCGGATTTGCCGTTCATGCTGGACGTGCCGGGCGAGCGCTTTGAGTACGAGATGCAAGTGCTAATTGCCTGCGCGCGCGCGAAGCTGCCGATGATTCCGATTGAAATCGAAACGGTGTACGAAAACGAGAACGCCGGAACGCACTTCCACCCGATTCGCGACAGCTACCGCATTTACAAGGTGATTCTCGGAAACTTCCTGCTCTATGCCAGCTCGTCGGTGATCTGCTTTTTGGTGGACAACGGCGTGGCGAACCTGCTGCGATTCGCGCTGCTGCCCCTGCTGGGGCTGAGGGGCGACACGGCGATTCAGATTTCCGGCTATCTGGCGCGTCTGGTGTCCTCGCCGCTGAATTTCGTCCTGAACCGCAATTTCGTCTTCAAGTTCAAGCAGGACACGGGCAAAACGGCGCTCAAATACGCCCTGCTTTGCATCGTCACCATTACGCTTTCCAACCTTGGCGTGTCGCTGCTGGATCACCTGCATATTTTCATCGGCGGTTTCGCGTTCATCCCCAAGATTTTGATGGACACGCTGCTGTATCTGGTGAACTACCGTATCCAGAACAAGTGGATTTTCGCCAAATCCGCCGAAAATCAGGAGGGCTGACATGCGCAAGCACTTATCCGAAATTCTGCTGACGCTCTTGACGGTCGCGCTGCTCGTCGGCTTTGCCTTCGCCGTTCCGCATCCCGCGATTACGGACGATGCGCTCGAAGCCTACATGAACGACGGCGCGGCGGCAGACGACGACTACGACTTCCTATTTGAGTGACCCAAGGGGCGCTGCCCCTTGACCCTGCAAGGGACTTCGTCCCTTGACCCTTTCGCGCGATTGAGTTGAGCGCATTTGCTTGCTGTGTCCGCGTGTTTATCTGAGAAACGAGGAGGAATTTCTATGCGCAAAGTTTTGGCGCTGCTGCTGTCTCTGCTGATGTTCACCCCGGCGCTGGCGGAAGAAACCGTCATTACGCCCCTGCCGATGGGCTTGACCGACACTGGCTACACGCCCGACCCGAACGCCTTTATCGCGGCGGACGAGGAAAACGGCGTGCTTCAAGGCTATCAGGACGATTCCATCACCGTCACGCTATGGCGGGAGACCGTCGGGGACGCGACCTACAACGTCGCGCGCGTGAAGATTGCCGACCCGTCGCAGTTCCGCACAGGGCTGAATCACCCCAAGGCGCGGACGGACAACAAGATTTCCGCGATTGCCGAAAAGCACAACGCTGTCGTGGCGATTGGCGGCGACTACTTTGGCAAGGATGACTACGGCTACGTTGTGCGCATGAACGAGGTGTTCCGCAAGAAGCCGTCGAAGCAGCGTGACATGCTGCTGGTGGATAACAACGGTGACTTCCACATCATCCTTAAATCCGACGCGGACGAATTGAAGGCGCTGCTTTCCTCTGACACGCTGACGTTCCCGAACGTATTCAACTTCGGCCCGGCGCTGGTCGTCGACGGCAATGTCTGCGAAATCCCGGACTACTACAAGAACAAGTACAACGTTTTTGCGGATGAACCGCGCTGCGCCATCGGGCAACTCGGCGAATTGGAGTATCTGCTGGTGGTCGTTGACGGCCGCCGCAAGGATTCCGACGGCTGCACCTGCGCGGAACTGGCGGATTTCATGGCGAAGCAGGGCTGCACGATGGCGTACAACCTCGACGGCGGCAACAGCGCGCTGATGTGGTTCGGCGGCGAAAATTACTCCGAGAAAACCGTCAAGGCGGAGCGCTCCGTCTCCGACATCATCTATTTCGCCACGGCAATTGACGCCGCGAACACGGAGGAATAACATGCTGACTCCCTATGGGCTGACGGCGGCGGGCGCAATGCTGCTCCTGCTGCTGCTGACGGGACTCTCCTGCCGCAGGAAAGGCATCCCCTACCGCACGTTCATCACCTTCGGCGCATTGTCGCTGCCGCTGGCATTCCTGCTTTCGCGGCTGACGTTCGCGCTATCGAACATCCCGCTCTATGTCAACACGCTCAGCAATCCCCTGCTGATGCTGCACTTCTGGGACGGCGGCGCGTCGCTGCTGGGCGCATTGCTTGGCGTGCTGCTGGCGGGCTGGCTGACGGGGCGAATCCGCCGCGAATCCGTCGGGCGGCTGATGGACGCGATTGCGTTCGGCGCGCCGCTGGCAATTGCGCTGGAGCGCATCGGCGAAGGGTGCTTCGACGAAATCATGGGCATGGGCAAAGGCATTGAGACGGAATGGCTGGCTTTCCTCGGCAACCTGACTGGCGGCAATCATCCGGTGTTCCTCTACGAAGCAGCCGCGATGGTCGTGCTCGTGGTTGTGCTGCTTGCCCAGCGGAAAAAGCACCCCGAAGGCGACACGATGGCGCTGTTCCTGCTGCTCTACGGCTGCGTGCAGGTCGTGCTGGAATCGCTCCGCAACGATTCGCACATGCTGCTGATTCACTTCGTCCGCGTCAATCAGGTGGGGGCACTGGTGCTGGCGGTCGCGGTTATCATCCGCTGGGCGGTGACGGCAGTTCGCGGGAAAACCTGCACGGGCAAGAAAGCAGGGCTGCTCTGGGCGCTGATAATCATCAGCATCGGCCTGGGCATCGGCATGGAGTTCGCCGTAGACCGGCTGGGCGAACCGCTGCTCTCCTACGGGATGATGGCGCTGGCGCTGGTGCTCATCGCGTGGTGCGGGCTGCGCTTCCGCCGGATGGCGAACAAGGTCTGAAAGGAAGGATTCTGCAATGGAAAAGCACAAGATTGACCGAATCAACGAATTGGCGCGCAAAAAAAAGTCCGACGGTCTGACCGACGAGGAAGCGGCTGAACACGCTGCCCTGCGTCAGGAATACATCGCCGGATTTCGCGAAAATATGCGTCAGGTGCTGGAAAACACATACGTCCAGCGCCCGGACGGTACGAAAACGAAATTACAGAAAAAGACCCCAACAAAATAATTATACCACATTCGGTCGGCGAAAGTCAACAACAAAACTTTTCGCCGACCCCTTGTATTTCCGGCACTTTTCGTGTATAATGAAGGTGCAAAGAGAGAGAAGAGCCGCTGGCAGGCGGCAGCACAAGGCATCGCGGTGAGCGCGACCGCCGGAACAGGAAAGGAGGCGTTTCCAATGAACCAGGATGAACAGCAGCTGTCGGGCGTGTTGCGTCAGACGGTCATAGAAGTGTCTTCCTGTTTCCGCACCGCATCATGAGTGACAGTCCTCTTTGACTGATGCGCCCCTGAGTGAGAGCGCCGTAAGGATGGGTACACGGATATGGACGACATGCAGAAGGATTTTTCTCCGGCAGCGGATGCGGACAGCATCGACGACATGGCGGATGACATGATCGAAATGACCGATGAGGAAGGCAACACGACCCTCTTCAAGATTCTGGACTATTTCTTCTATAACGGCGACGAGTACGCCATTCTGACCGACTCCATCGACGAGGACACGACCGGCGCAGACCGCGTGGACTGCTACGTGATGAAGATCGTGCCCACGACGGATGAATCCGGCGAAGAGCTGGAAGAGTTCGTTCCCGTGGAGGATCAGAAGCTGGAAGCCAAACTGATGGAAATTGCCACATTGAAGCTCAATGATGACGAACAGGCGGACGACGAGGACTGATTTCTTCCTCTCCTCTCCCGCTTCCCTCCATACAGAGCGACCGACATTTCGTTTCTTCGGTGCTGGACTCGATGAACATTTCGGAACCAACTCGACCGATCATTCGTTTCATAGGACAGAACTTGTTCGACGTTTGGAACTGAATCCGACCGACGCACTTTCGGAATTTCCCCGACCGACTACACGGAATCTCGTTCTTTGGCTGACAAACCCGACCGACCAACGCGGACGATTCAGCAATGAATCGTCCGTTTTTTTGCGCTTTTCGCCGGAAAAGGCGAATGTTTTCCGCTGACTTTTCCCCAACCGCCTGTGATTTATGTGGATAACCTTGTGGATTGATGTGGATAAGTCGTGGATTTCCTGCGGCAGCCATGCAATCCAGCTGAATTTTTCCTGCATCATCCTGTGTCCTTTGGGAGTTTCTCATCCGTTATGCACACAGGATTCACAGAATCAGCATTTTTTGCCCGTTTCTGTGGATAAGTCTGCTGATACCGTCCGTTTTCTTTTTGTTATGCACAAGGTTGTGCACAATGTTCGACATTTCTCGACGCGCGTGCCAAAGAAGCCCCCCTCACCAATCCTGTTGATGAGAGGGGGCTGATTATGTGTTTGGGCTGTTCTCTTGTGCTGCTTTTGCTTCCGGTATTGTCGTGTCCTTCGGCACAGTGCCGGAGAACACCGTTTCCTGCGCGTCGCTTGTGACCTGAATGTCACCGCCGTAGTGCCGCAGCGTTTCCCGGACGATGAACAGCCCCATGCCATGACCGTCGGACTTCGTCGTCACGCCCGGCTCGAAAATCCGCTGCTGGTCGTCGGGCGGAATCGGCGTGCCCGTGTTCGCAACGGAAAAGACGTACTCCTTGAGGTTCTCGGTCAAGGTAATGGTCAGATGCTTTTTTCCATTGGGCAAATCTGCCATGGCATCAATGGCGTTGTCAATCAGGTTTGACAGCACCTTGCACATCTCCCAGCCAGAAATGGGCAGTTCCTTCCATGTGGACGTGATGTTCAGCGTCACCTGCACGCCCGCCTTTTCGCACGCGGCAAGTTTCACCTGCAAGAGCGCGTTAATCGGCGCGCTGGCGGTTTTCAGCACGCGGCTGACAGCGGTGATGCGCCCGTACACCTTCTCGATGTAGCTGTTCGCCTCGCCGTACTCCTCCATTTCCATCAAGCTGTACACCACCTGCAGGTGGTTGAGGAAGTCATGCCGCTGGGCGCGGAGGGTGTTGTTGAGCTTCTCCATGGCGTCGATGGTGTCGTCCATCGCGTCCAGCTGACTCAGCAGCCGCCGGGTGGACATGGCCTCGCGGATGTCCATCACCGCGCCCCAGATAATCACCGCCGCCGCAACGCCGACAAGCAGCCGCATCATGCGCGGGCTGAAGTCGTACTGCGGCGAGATTACCACCAGCGCCATCACGCCCAGAATCAGCAAAATCTCCAGACTATTGATGATGATGGCGTAGTTCGTCGCCTTCTTGACGGAAATATTCTCCTGAAACCGCGTCAAACGCTTCATTTGCGTCCCTCCCGGATTTCCTGATTCTTCCGAATTGTCGCCTCATGCCCCATGTCCGATGGGAAATAGTACTTTTTCCCCTGCAATTCCACGGGCATATAATTCTGGCGGACGTAGTGTCCGGGATAGTCGTGCGGATACTTGTAGCCGTCGCCGCTGCCGATTCGGTCGTGCCCGGCGTAGTGCGTGTCGCGCAGGTGGACGGGCACAGCGCCGTAACCGCCCTTTTCCGCGTCCGCCATCGCCGCATCGACCGCGGCGCACACGCTGTTGCTCTTCGGGCTTTCGCAGATGGCGATAATCGCCTGTGCGAGCGGCAGACGCGCTTCCGGCATTCCAACGAATTCCACCGCGCGCGCGCCGCGGCTTTCGGCTTGCAGCATCGCAATCGGGTTCGCCAGCCCAACATCCTCGCTGGCATGGGCAATAATCCGCCGCGCAATGAGTTTCGGGTCAACGCCGGCATAAATCAGCCGTGCGAACCACGCCAGCGCCGCGTCACTGTCCGAGCCGCGCAGGGACTTGCAGAACGCGCTGAGCATGTCATAATACAAACTTTCGTCGCAGCGAATCATGGGCTTCTGGATGGATTCCTCCGCAACGGCAAGGGTGATGTGGATGCTGCCCTGTGCGTCGGCGGGCGTCGTGAGGACAGCAAGCTCTACCGCACCGAGCGCCGCGCGGGTATCACCGCCCGCGATTCGCGCGCGATATGGGCGCAGCGCATCATCATCGGCGATGATATGCATCTGCCCATATAGCCTAAGGCCTGTTCCCGCCGCATGGAGCAAGGCGGGTTGCTGGATCAGATCGCTGCCGCAGGAGGTGATGCAGTGACCTGGGAAGAGGGGATGATGTTTCGTTCCCCGGTCGGCGCCCTTTTTGCGGATCAATTCGGTGGATATAAGTTGGGCGTTATATCGCAATCGGCGATCCGTACGCGGGGAACTGCCGCGCCGCTACTTTCGAAAACCGTCGTTTTGCCAGTTTATTTCGTTTTTATTGGCGTAATGAACATCTTCGTACGGTCGGGTATCGGAAAAACTCTCAGAGTTTGTTTTTTGCGTTTTTCATCGTCCGGCATGGTCAACGGTTCGGCCTAAATCCGCCTGTCGAAAAACGCTTGTTGTGCAATATTTTGGCCCCACATTCAGAGCTGGGCCAGGTTCAGGATTACCTGCATGGCTTTGTGGCTTTGGGCCCGTCAGCGAGCACTATTCGTAACGGCCGTGGAAATCGGCCATGCCGCCGGTGAAGATGCTGCAGAGTCCCATGAAGCGAGAGCCGTGCGCCGTCCGTGCCGCCGCGAATCGGGCGGACGAGCGGTTTTACGCCGGCGCGCTCCATCGCTTCGAGCGCCTTGTCGATCACCTGCGGGTGTGGTTCCGACCATTTGCGGCGGCGTTGTAGTGGCTGAAATCCTTGAGCGTGAGGGTCAGCACCCCTGCGGAGTTTCCGTATTTGCGACGAGCGATCGACGCACTCCTGCATGTGACTGCGGCTTTCGAAACGGCGCTGTCGTGGTCGTGGACGATGTAGCTGATCGCGCCTGATCGACCGTACCGTTGAGGGCGCTACAGCGTAGAAGCCGCGCAGCTCTTCGGTGTGCCCGGGTCGCTCTGCGCCGGCAGT
>VOFJ01001191.1_pt1 | contig 39648 bp, 75 predicted proteins | sample 5384081 | NCBI WGS metagenome assembly VOFJ01 (sample SAMN12384729, study PRJNA508395) | human gut metagenome | isolation source: healthy gut I | host: Homo sapiens
CATTGGATATTGCTTGTGTAGGCACTTTTACTTGATGCAAATTCCTTTAGCTGCACCCCAGTAGAAATAGCTAATTTGATCATCATTTTTTCATCAGTTAAAACAAAAGCTGTTGGGCTGGTTTCTCCAGGAACTATAATTAATGAATCAGTATCCACATCTAAACTTTCCATTATTTCATAATAATTGGATTTTTTAAAGTCTCCGCCAACTGCAGAAACAAGGGATGTTTTAAACCTAGTTTGCTCCAACAAGTGCAACATTAGCTGCTGCACCACCGTTAAATGTTTTTCATATCGTTGATTGAGCTGAAAAATTAGCTTTAGGAAACTCTGGTACTCTAATGATATAATCTAATGCAGAATGTCCAATAGATAGTAAATCTCTGTTTTTTGCCATATTATTTTCTCCTTTTTTTATTAGTCTATTTATTGTTTATTTTATGATTTTTAAAAAATTTTTGGTTAATTTGGTATAAATTTTTCAGTATAAATACAAAAAAATAACTTTTGTATGTTTAATTAAATTTTTATTTCCTTAGGGCATTTGAAAACTTTTAATCCATTGGGATAAATCCCTGATTTTTAATAGCTGTTTGTCCATCAGTTAATAAATATTTTATGAATTGGTCCAGTTCTTCTTTTTCATCATTTACTTTTATTAAACTGATGATATGTCTTGTATCAAACTTTAAGATGTCATTTCCTTTGAAATAACTGGCATTTAAAAAACTATATAAATTTTTCAGAATTTCTGACTATTTTAAATGCATCAAATTGTGAATTTACTTTTGTTTTAATGTTATAATCGATATCATAATGTTCTAATGTATTCCAGGCCAGTCTTTGAGCGGAACCCTGAACATTTACAAAATCCAGTCCTTCCAGTTCATGAATACTTTTAACGGGTTTGGAATCTGACCGGATATTAGAACCAGATAATCATAAGCTATTGGAACCATATTTAAATCTCTCTCAAAAGCTATTAATGGATCATCTAATGTTAATAAATCCACAACTCCTCTTTTAGCTAGTTTAAATGCATCTTCATCATTGCTGCTGTATATATTGGCATTAAAAGGAGCATCAATACTTTCCAAAAGCCCCGTACTGATATGGCCGCCGCAGATATTGATTTCAGAAGTTTTATCTATTTGAATCAGGTATTTTTTATACTCTTCAAGTAAGGATTTGCCTGCAGGAGTTAATAAAGTACCATTTCCCTGTTTTCGAGTAATTTTAACTCCTAACTTGTCTTCAGCTTTGAGCAATCTTCTATTAAAAACCGTATGTGATATATTTAATTCTTTAGCTGATTTTCGCTGAGACCCTGTTTTGGCTAATGAATTCAGACTTTGATATAATTTATAGTCATAAATCTCACCGTTTATGTCTAAATTGATGATGCCTTTGCTTTTGAGTTTCATAATTAATTATATATAAAGTTGTAATCATAATTAATAATATTGATTTGATAATATATTTTGGGAATTGGATAGAATGGAATTGATGAAAAAAGTTCAATTAAAGCTATTTTAGATAATATTGTTTGTGCTGAAGAATTTTTAGATGAAGATGCTATCAATGAATTTGAAGATATTATAAATGACTTCAAAAAAAATGTTTTTGTAACTGGTGCAGGAAGATCAGGTCTTGCAGCTAAAGCTTTTGCAATGAGATTAATGCATTTTGGGAATTAGTTCTTATGTGGTTGGTGAAACTATTTCTCCAGCTATTTATGATGATGACTGTATTATAGCTATTTCCGGTTCTGGAGAAACTAATACTATTGTGTCTGCAGCCAGAATTGCAAAAAATAGAGGATCTAAAGTATTGGCTGTTACTTCATATCCTGAATCAACTCTTGGTCAGTTAGCTGACGGTTATTTGCTTGTTAAAGGAAGAACTAAAAAGGAAGTAGATGATCAAAATTATATGAAACGTCAGATATATGGAAATTATACTTCTTTAACTCCTTTAGGTACTGCTTTTGAGTTAACTACTTTAGTATTTTTAGATGCAATTGTTTCTGAGCTAATGGAAAAAATGCATCAGACAGAAAGCGATTTGAAATCAAGACACACTGTTTTAGAGTAATTTTAACTCTAGAATATTATTCTATTTTTATTGTTGTAAACATTAAATCTCTGACCTCTTAAAAAATCCAACAAGAGTTACATTTCCTTTTTTAGCTGTTTCACATCCTGAATATGCTGGAGCAGCATTTGATGCAAGTACAGGTATTCCAGCTCTGACTATTTTTATTACCATATCTGCAGGCATTCTGCCACTGTAAATTACATAACAGTTGCTTAAATCATAATCATGTAATATTCCATATCCAATTACTTTATCTACAGCTACATGTCTGCTTACATCTTCTTTTTACAATGAAATTGTCTTTATAAACAATTCCTGCCACATGTGTTCCTCCAGTTGCCTGCCAGATTTGTGCATTATTTTTTCAGCTCTTCAATTCTCTCAATTAGCTCATCAGATTTTACCTGAAAATTGGAAGTTACAGGTTCAATATTGTTTATTTTACTTCTCCAGCCCCCTGCAGAATCAGAACACAAAACAGTTTCTTTTGTTTTAAGCAGAGTATCATTAATTTCTACATTAATCTTGTTTCCGTCAATTTCGATTTTTTCTATGTCTTCTAATGTTTTTACCATATTTTCATTAAATAGATAACCGACGGCAAATTCTTTAAGGGAATCTTCAATTGCAGACAGGTTGCGTTTGATTTTTATTGTTTATTGTTAATGTTATGGTGGAATCTTAACAACATTTTTCTGTAACATCGGTTATTTTTCCATTTTATAATTTTGGGCTTTTTCTTCCATTATCTGTTTCATATAATTCCTTCTTTATTTTTGAATATGACTTTCAGTAAATTATTTATTTATTTAAGTAAATAAATTCATATCAGTATTTGACTAAATGTTTAGTGATATTTATGGAAAAGAAGAGTAAGATTATTATTTTAATTTTAGCTGTTTTAGTTATATGTGGAGTTTGCTGCTCACTTATTTTTAACTCCTTCTACTGTGGAAACAGTAGGATCTAAAAAAAAATATAACTGATATGGTTGGCAGAACAGTACAGATACCTGCTTCTGTTGGAAATGTTGTAGCTACCAGCCTCCAATGACTACTGTAATTTATATGATTGCCCGGAGAAGTTAACTGCAGTTAATTTCCAGTGGAATGATGATGAACTTAAGTATGTTCCGTCCCAATATGCAAATCTCCCTGTTGTTGGAGGATGGTATGGAACACAGGATGGTAGTTATGAAGAATTTATAGCTTCTGAACCGGATATGGTTATTGAATCTATTGATGAAGGTGGAGATGGAGATTTGGCTACTGTTCAGGAACGTCAGGATAAATTTGGTGAAATTCCTGTTGTTGCAGTTAATGACACTACCGATGTTGAGAAAGTTGACGGGTCAATAACTTTTATTGGAGATGTTTTGGGAGCACAGGACAATGCTAAGAAATTAACAGACTTCAACGACAAATATTTGGACATGGTACATCAGAAATCCGGCCAGATTACTGATAAGAAAACAGTATATTATGCTCAGGGCAATGACGGACTTCAGACAAATCCTTCCAATTCCACTCATGGGCAGTTGATTGATCTGGTTGGTGGGGGAAAATGTAGCTAATTCTTTAGCTCAGGGAAATACTACTGCAGGTATTCAGGTATCTATGGAACAAATTATTAAATGGAATCCCTGATGTTATTATCACTACAAACCCTGATTTCTACGGAAAAGTTTATAATGATTCAAACTGGGCAAGTATTACAGCAGTTAAAAAAATCATGATGTGTATTTATCACCGCAGTCTCCGTTTAAATGGTTTGACAGGCCGGTTGGAGCAAATATGATTATTGGTGTTCCATGGACGGCAAAAATGTATTTATCCAGATCAGTATCAGGATATAGACATGGTTTCCACTACTCAAGAGTTTTACAGTGAATTTTATCACTTTATTGATTTAAGTGATGAGCAAGCTAAGCAAATATTACTTGATTCCGGACTTAAGGAGTCAGACCTGTAAGGGATTTATATGAATAAGGAAAATAAGGAGATATTAGGCATTGTGCTTTTTAGTGTTCCTTCCTATAATTTTTTTTTTCGCATCTTTTTTTTAATTGGAAGATATCCGATTGATCCTGTTGATGTGATTAAAACCATATTATGTCCTATATTTCCGCAGCTGGAAGTTTCTCAAACTATTACAACAATTGTTTTTGAAATAAGGCTCCCCGGTATTATTGGAGCATTAGTTGTAGGGGCAGCATTAGCTATGGCAGGTTCGCATTTCAGGGGAATCTTTAAAAAACCCATTAGTGTCTTCTGATTTACTTGGAGTGTCTAATGGTGCAGGTTTTGGAGCGGCACTGGCTATTTTACTTTCCGGATTAAATGTTGTAACTCAAATATTTGCATTTGTATTTGGTTTAATTTCAGTATCAGTTACATATTTAATTTCAAAATCTTATAAAAAACGGCGGAATACTGGTTTTAGTTTTATCTGGAGTAGCTATTTCAGCATTTTTTCGGAGCGTTAGTTTCTGCAGTTAAATTCATAGCTGATCCTGATGACAAATTACCTGAAATTGTATACTGGTTAATGGGAAGTCTGGCTTCCATTACTGTTGATAAATTAATTATGATTTCAGTTCCGATAATTATTGGTGTGGTTATTCTGATGTTGCTTAGATGGCGTATTAATTTATTGTCTATGGGAGATGAAGAGGCACAGGCTTTAGGTTTAAATCCTTCAAGAACCAGGTTAATTGTAATTGCTGCTTGTACTTTACTTACTTCAGCAGCAGTTTCTGTTAGTGGAATTATTGGATGGTTAGGTTTGGTTATTCCCACATGACAAGAATGATTGTAGGTCCGGACAATAAGATTCTTATTCCTGCTTCTTTAAGTTTAGGAGCCAGTTTCTTACTTTTTAATTGATAATATATCCAGAGCAGTAATTTCAATTGAAATACCTATAGGAATTTTAACAGCAGTTATTGGGGTTCCAATATTCTTATATTTACTTAGAAAGGGGTATTCAGAATGGTCGTAGAAGATAAAATATTGGAAGTTAACAATATATCCTTTTCTTATGAGGATAATTTAATATTCGAAAATATTAGTTTTTCCATAAAAAAGGAGATGTGTTATGTATTCTTGGACCGAACGGAACAGGAAAACAACTTTAATCAAATGTCTAAATGGATTGCATGATACTGATTCCGGTGAAATTTTAGTTAATGGTGAAAATATTAAAAACATTATCCTTTTCTCAGATTTCCAAACATATTGGTTATATTCCACAATCGCATATTCCGTCTTTTCCTTTACAGTTTTTTGATGTTGTACTGATGGGCAGAGCTCCTTATCTTAATTTAGCTCAATCTCCAAAAGCTGAAGATGAAAAAAAATAGCTGTAAAATCATTAAAAACATTGGGAATATATGATTTAAAAAGATAAGGAATATACCAATCTCAGTGGTGGTGAAAGACAGCTGGTGGTTTTTTAGCCAGAGTGCTTACACAGCAGCCTGATATTTTTTAATATTTGATGAACCGACATCTCATTTGGATTTTTGGTAATCAGATTAAGCTTTGGAAATCATTGACAGGCTGGCTGAATCAGGTCTGTCTGTTATAATGTCATCACATTTTCCGGATCATGCATTTTTTAAGCTCTACTAAAAGTAGCTATCATGAAAAATAAAAAATTCATTGATTTTGGAACTCCTGAAGATGTGGTAACTGAAGATAACTTAAAAAGAAGCTTTACTCTATTGATGTTAAATTAATTGAATTAGATGAAAATAGAAAAGTTTGTGTACCTATGAAAAACAAACTTAAAATTAGATTTATAAGGTGATAAAAAAAATGATGAGTGAAGAAGACTATGATGAACAGTTAGAAAAAGCAGGCGATTTCCACGGAGAAATTTGTGGCGGAATAGCTATTGAAACTAAATTAGCTATGTATGGTTTAGATTTAATGGGAATGGAATTAAATCAAAGACACAAAAACTTAATTGTCTTTTTAGAAATCGACAGATGTATGGCTGATGCAGTTCAGGCTGTTACAAAATGTTCCATGGGTAAACGTTCATTAAAACAAATGTATTATGGTAAATTTGCAGTAACTTTCTATAATATGGATACTGGTGAAGCTTTAAGGGTATCTGACGCTGATGCAAATAAACAAAACAAATCTAAAGAAACAAGAGAAGAAATGATTCATCGTTTCAGAGTCACTCCTCCTGAAGAATTATTTAATGTAGAAAAGTTAAAAAGTAGAATTAACTCCATCTCAAATGCCGGGCAAACCTCACACTTCTGCATGGTGTTCTGTCTGTGGTGAAAAGTAACTGACGGACGTCATTTGGTAGAGGCGGAAAAACCTATCTGTATTTCATGTGCAGAAGGTTCTTACTATGAAATAATTGAAGATGATGAATAATTAAGCCCACATTTGTGGCATCTTACTATTTTTTAAATAAAAAAAAGTTAGATAGTAAATAAATACTATCTATTTTGAATTTCACTTTCCGGCACATTATATGTGTATATTACTGATTTTGGCCTATTTGGATCAAATACTGAAAATCCTTCTATAATGTTGTTTGTTTCATTGTAATTTTTAGCTGAAAAAAACTCAAATGTAGCTTTTCCTTGGTGTGCAACAACTTCTACCACTTTTTCTTTATCGGTGTTGTAGTTTAATACAAAGTATGTTGTTAAATCAGGAAGTTTGCTAGCTATACTACTATTATTATAGAAAGTTACTTCGTATTTTCCTGGAGAAATACAGGTTATGTTGTATGGGATTAAAGTAGTATGGATTCTCCGGACAAATTGTTCCTGGACCTGTCTGATTTAGTCCCCAGGTTGTGTATTTGTTTGTTCCATACCAGTTAGGCCCTAACTGTAATTTTAATGTATCGTTCCATTCACCAGGTCCGTAAATTCCATTAGGGTTAGCACTGACTTCTCCAAGAATTATTTGACTTGGTCCTTTAGCATTATTGTAAATAGCATTGTTTTCTACAATAAGAACAGCTCCCGGTGCATAAGTGTAGTTTTTTCATTTACAGTTAAACCTTCAATAGTACTGTTTGAAATTTCATTTCCTGTAATTACAATTCCGCTACAGTTTTTTAGCATCGATAAATACTCCCCATATAGTTGTTATTGATTCTATTGTTGGTTACAGTTACATTTTACTCGGAATGCCTCATACTTATTCCGTATCCGTAAGGACCTTCAATCATCACCATTGTATTGAATCCGATATTTTCAATAATGTTATTGTTATTAATCAATGTGTTTGAAGCATCTTTGTCAAATTCAACACCGAAATTGTTTTTAGTTATTGTGTTCTTTTGGATAGAGGTGTATTTGGCACCGTTTAAGTAAATTCCATTGTAATAATATTGAATATTATTGTTTTCAACAGTAGTGTTTTTTGGAGTTTAAAAGTGCAATACCTTTTCCAGGCAGTAATGTTTTACCAGAATTATAGTTGTCCATACTACTTTGGTTTAATAAGTTGTTAATGTTATTATTTTCAATGACTGTATTTTTTAACATTATTGACTATGATTCCAGACCCATTGTTTCCATTAATATTTAAGTTTTTTAACCAAAACATCATCTGCTTTAATGTTTAAAACACAGGTATTTAATTTTCCATTTAATGTAGTGTTAACATCACTTGTGAGAATAATGCTTTTTGTAATGTCTAATGAAATGTTGTTGTAAACTTTACCTAAGAATTTAACAGCGCCTTTGCTGCCAACAGAGTCTATAATATTTTGAATTTCACTGTTTGTAGCATTTTCTTCAACTGTTCTGGTATTTAAAACAGTAACTTTAGCACTTGCAAAAGCTGATTTGTATGTAATGGTTGCAATATATTCTCCTGGATTTAAGCTAATATTTAATTTAGCTATTCCATTTGCATCAGTAGTTTTATTGTAGAATACTCCATTGATATTATAGGTTACACTTTGATTAGCTAGTGGATTACCTTGTCCATCAACTAATTTTTGAATTTAATGAAGCAGGAATTCCGAAGTATTTTGTTAAATCACTTGTAGTTAAGACAGGCAATACGGTAATGTTGTTTTGAAACAAAGCAGTCTTTGTACATTGCTGTTATTATGTATTTCCCTGGGTTTAGATTGATGTTTTGGGTAGCTATTCCTTTATCATTAGTGGTTTTTGTGTAGAATACTCCGTTTATGTTGAATGTTACATTTTTTGCTTGGCTATTGGATTTCCCTGTTCGTCAAGAGCTCTTATGTTATACTGTGTATCATTCTTGAAATATTTAACAATATTCTTATTCTGATCCATGTTTGGTTTTACAAGAATTGTGTTGGATATAGATTCGCCGGTTGCTGTGTTGGTACTTGTTATTATGTATTTTCCCGGGTTTAGATTGATGTTTTGGGTAGCTATTTCCTTTATCATTAGTGGTTTTTGTGTAGAATACTCCGTTTATGTTCATAGTTACGTTAGTGTCTTTTAATGCTTTTCCGTTACTGTCTGTGAGTTTTGGATAGTATTGGGTTTTGTTTCTAAAGATTTTTTTTCAACATCTTCAGCAGTAATTGTTGGGATTACGGTTAATACATTTCTGAAGTCATTGCGGGGATTTGTGAATCTCCTTTGTAACTGGCTGTTATGTTGTATTTTTTTATTGGAAATTAATTTAATTGTTAATTTAGCTATTCCATTATTGTCTGTGGTTTTTCATAATCCATGCCATTAATTGAAATTGTAACTTTAGCATTAGCTAGTGGATTCCCCCACTAATATCCTTTAATAGGTATTGTGCTTGGTTTCCATAGTAAACAGTATCATTTTGCAATCTTAATGAAGAATGATTTGGAGAATGATCCATTGGAATATTATCTGATTTGTCATTAAAAAGAACTCCATTTTCATCTGCTATTGGTATTTTTGATGATGATTCAATATTTTGAACCAGAGGAAGCATCATTATATGTTAATGAAGTTTCAGAATCTAAACTTACTTCATCACTGTTTTGAATTATCTGATTATTATCAGCAAAAAAGTACTTCATTACTATTTGCATTGGTGCTGTTGTCATCTAGAGCCGTAACACCTTGTAAAAATGCAAATAATATGAAAATACTTAATAAAATTAGCAATGTGCTTTTTATTTTTCATATTTTATTACCTCATATAACTATTTTATAATAATATTATAAACTATTGTTATATAGGATTTTCCATTGGTTTTTAGAAAAACAGATTTAAAAAATAAGAAATGAGGTAGTAAAAAATACCTCTAAGCTTTAACAGTAACTTTGTTTGAAGTTGCATATCCGTTATACATGGAGGTAATAATATATTCTCCGGCCATTAAACGGATATTTAATTTTAGCATCACCATTAACATCAGTTACTTTGTTGTAGAATACACCATTGATGTTAAATGTTACATTTTGGTTAGCTAATTCTTTTTCCTTGACCGTCAACAACTTTTTGCAACAAATTCTTTAGATTCACTAAATGTTTTGTTTAAGTCATGTGCAGTTAAGGTAGGCAATACGGTAATGTTGTTTGAAACAAAGCAGTCTTTGTACATTGCGGTTATTATGTATGTTCCAGGGTTTAGGTTGATGTTTTGGGTAGCTATTCCTTCATCATTGGTTGTTTTTTGTGTAGAATACTCCGTTGATGTTAAAGGTTACATTTTGCTTAGCTAATGGGTTTCCTTGTTCGTCAAGAGCCCTTACGCTATATTGTGTATCATTCTTGAAATATTTAACAATATTCTTATTCTGATCCATGTTTGGTTTTACAAGAATTGTGTTGGATATAGATTCGCCGGTTGCTGTGTTGGTACTTGTAATAATGTATTTTCCAGGGTTTAAGTTAATAGTTTGGGTAGCTATTCCTTTATCATTAGTGGTTTTTGTGTAGAATACTCCGTTTATGTTCATAGTTACGTTAGTGTCTTTTAATGCTTTTCCATTACTGTCTGTGAGTTTTGGATAGTATTGGGTTTTGTTTCTAAAGATTTTTTCAACATCTTCAGCAGTAATTGTTGGAATTACGGTTATTGTACTGTTTAAGGCAGCTCCATTGTAGTCATCATCTCCAGCATAAACTGCAGTTACGTTGTACTGTTTATTGAAATTAATTTAATGTTCATAGATGCAATTCCATCTTTATTAGTGCTTTTATTGTAGGTTTTACCATTGACTGTAATGGAGACAGTAGCATTTACAATTGCAGCACCATTGTCTTTTTAAAATGTAGCTTAATTTTCCACCATAGTAAATACTTGCATTTTGAAGAATTAAATCACTGTCTTTAGTGTCATTTGATGGAATGTCAGAATCAGGTATGGTATAATATGCACATGGTCTTGTTGAACTATTGGATTGGCTTATTGCACCATATCCTGGTCCAAGAGCAATCAATACATTTTGGCTTGGTTTAAATGTAGCATTTTAAAGTTTACAGTAGCAGTTCCGTTTATTATTGGTACAATTTGGTAAATGTCTCCCGGGTTTTATGCTGCTGTCAGTACCTTCTTTATTTAAGAAGAAAGTTACATTTCCAACACTTAAACATTTTGCTACTTCGCCGGTATCTTTTCTAATAAGGCTTATTTTGTATACTCCTTTTGATATTTTGGTCATTTCTCCAAATATCATATCTCTTTGACCCCTCTTTCAATACTCCAGGTTCATAGTATGTACTTGGACAAAGCTGTTCAAATGAATATACATTGCTTCCAACATAAATGATTCCAGTGTCACCACCTTCATTTTGCTGTGCAAATACTCCTCTTGTTTTATGACCAACAAAAATATTGAAGTTAATTTCTTGTGCTTTGTAATTGTCTTCAAAACTTTTTTTTAGTTTTATAAGTATCAAATACTCCGTAATTTCCATTTTCAAAAATGTAATTACCATTTATTTTCAAGCTGTCTACTGTACAATCGACGTATATTCCTGCTCCGTTATTTGCTCTTGCCTGAACGGAATTATCTCTGTTTGCCATTATTACATTGCTTATGATGTTTACATTGTTTGCAGAATTAACAACAATTCCTTTCCAATTATTTCCTACAATGTTATTGTTCATTATGTTGATATTCTTGTTATTTTCACCAACATAAATTCCGGAGTTTTTATTATTTTCAATATTATTGTCAGTTATAGTAATTTTATTACTATTTTCGATTAATATCCCATTTTTGGAATATTGGATATTGTTATTGTTAATTAAAATATTTGAAGCATCTTTTAAGTATATTCCAGGACCGTTGGATACTTGGTCTATAGTATTATTGGTTATTTGAATGTCTTTTTGCACCTTCAATATAAAACTGCATATGGGTCGACTTCTCCGTTTTTAGCAGCATTGTTTACAAAAAGTAAATCCTGAAAGAACAGATCCTGATGCCTCTGGACTAAAGTAGAATATTCCAACACCATTTGATCCTTTAATATTACTTGGACATGTAGACATTGTTGTTCCTACATTACTAATGATATTTAATTTTTTATCTACAACAAAATGACAGTGTTCATAGTTTTTTCCAGTAATTTCTATAGTGTCACCATCTTTTTGCATTATCTATTGCAGTTTGTATTGTTGGATTGTTCATTTGATTTTCTGCAGAACCATCAACAACATATTTAGTTCCTAGTACTTCATGTGTTTCTGCTTGGCTTATTACATCAGTACTGTTGTCTATATCTGCAGCACTAATGCCTTGTGCAAATGCAAATAACATGAAAACACTTATTAAAATTAATATTATTTTTTTATCCATATTATTTACCTCATATTTCACGATATGATTAATAATAAATATCATATCTATTGTTATTTAATTGTTGTCTTTTAAATATGAAGTTAATTAAAAAAATAAGAAAAGGAGGTATTAATACCTCTAAGCTTTAACAGTTGACTTTATTGGAAGTTGCATAACCGTCATAAATGGAGGTTATGATATATTCTCCAGCCATTAATCTGATGGATAAACTGGCTATACCATTTGCATCAGTTGTTTTAGTGTAGAATACACCATTAATATTGAATGTTACATTTTGGTTTGCTAATGCTTTTCCCTGACCATCAAGAACAGTTGCATTGAAACTTTCAGGTCCTAAATAAACTTTGGTCAAGTCATTAGTTACTAATGTTGTTTTTACAGTAACATTGTTAGATACAACAGTTATCGTATTCAGAAGTTATGATGTATGTATTAGGACGTAAATTAATATTCAATGTTGCAATACCTTCTTTTGTTTGTTTCTTTATGGTAAAATACTCCGTTAATGTTGAAATTAATTATTTTATTAGCTACTGATTTCCATCACTATCTACTAATTTTGCATTAAATTGAGTTCCATTTTTAAAGTATTTTACAACATCCTGTGTTAAGATAATTGAATTTACTTTTCTTTAACTTGATTAATAGTACTTGCATTTGGATTAACTTTGTCTCCAGCATATTTTGCAGTAATTGTGTAGGTTTTAGGTTGGAGTTTTAATTTCATAAATGCATTTCCGTTAGAATCTGTGGTTCTGATGTAATCTTTACCATTAATGTTAATTGTTATATTTGCATCAGCAATGCCATTGCCTTTTTTATCTTTTTAATATGTATTTTAGTTCTCCGCCAAAGTATATGCTGTCTTTTTCTAAAGTTAAGGTAGTTTTTGCATTACTTTTTATTATAATATTTTTAATTTCCTGATCAACTTTGTTGAAGTAAATAGCTGCCTATTATTTTATCGGTTCCATTATAAGTTAATTTTAAAGTATATTTGCCTTCATCGTAGTTTAACGGAATATCGATAATACCAAAATCATTAGTTTTAGTATTGATTGTATCTATAACTTCTTCATCAAATATAATGGATATTTTGACATTTTGATTAGGTAAAACAATTCCGTTTTCTCCAGTTAATTGCACTCTATAATAGGAACCAGATTCAACAGTTTTATTTGAAGCTCCAATAAATTTACTGTCTAAACTTGCAGGTAAAATAATATAATCTCCGGAGGTTTCATTTTCTATCCATGATTTGTCCATAAAGGTCAATACTTTAATACCTGTTTGATAAGTGTTATTTGCAATAGTTATAGTACCTACTGGAAGTAGTGCTCCATTTGCACTGCCAATTCTAACTGCCTGAATAGTGTATGGGGTGATTGGATTATCTTGGTCTAATGCGGTAAATTTATTGTTTGTAACTGTAATAGTTTCAATATTACTTGGTGATCCGTGTGCGGTATTACCCTGTTCAATGTAAAGACCAATATTATTAGCAGCTAATTTAAAAATGTTATCGGATACAATACTTGTTCCTGCTGCTTTTTTAAAGTCAATAGCTATTTTAATTATGTCTATGAATGTGTTGTTGGTAGTGTTAACATTTCCAACTCCACCGCCATAAAATACTCCGTACCAGTTATTTACAAAAAGTATTGTTTTCTTACATTTACATTTTGACCCCCGGAAGCTATTGATACTCCGTCAAGACATTGTGAACCAAAAGAAATTGTTTTCAACTAAAATATTTGATCCGCCCATAATGTTTATAGCTTTAGTTCCGGTTTCTTTGTTTTTTTCCAATAGATGAAATGTCTGTTGTTCCATTAAATCTACAGTTGCGGACTGTTATATTTCCAAGTGTTGCGGATAAATAAACTCCAGAATTTCCATTTAGGGAAAGTACAGTTTTCAACAATAATATTTGCACCGTTACGGATTTCTATTCCACGACCATTCCATTTTGCAGTTTCATTGGTCATAATAAAATTTACATTGTATATTTGAGTGCCGTCAATTGTTCCGGTTTTACTATATATTTGGAATCCTTGAAGAGCATAAAATGTAGCGTTGTTTCCTTGAACAATAATATTTTTGTCTACAACAATTCCATCTAAACTTGTAAAGTTATAAACTCCATTTTTAGTGAAATTAAGAGTATCTCCAGCACTTACATTTTTCTTTAATGTATTTATTAAGTTCTGTGATATTTGTTTTTTGGGTCTATATTGTGAATGGTTGTATTTTTAATATCATTATTTACTGGTTCTACAATTTCATTAGCTATTGCAGATTCATCTGCAGAAGTAGATATTATTGAAGTATCATTTTCATCTATTGCAGACACGTTAGATATTGATACTGCAACAATAAATCCAATTAATAATGATAAAAAATTATCTTATTAATTTTCATATCATTTCTCCATTTTAATTAATTTATATGATAACCTATTATTTTCGATGTATAAATATTTTTATTTCGAATAATTTTTTTTGAAAAGTAGTTAATTAATTAAAATGAATGTTTTTTAAAAAAGAAAAATAGGTAGAGGTTATAAAACCTCTAGTTTAATGTAAAATTATGCTTTTTAAAACAGTTACGTTGTTACCAACTTGGTATTCATCCCATATAGAAGTAATGATGTATTCTCCAGCCATTAATCTAATGGTTAAAGCAGCTTCACCTGTCTCATTGGTGACTTTGTTGTAAAAATACACCGTTTATATTGAATGTTACATTTTGGTTAGCTAATGCTTTACCTTTTTGACCGTCTAAAGTTTTTGCAACGAAAGTTTTGTTTTGACCATAAGTCATGTTTAAGTCGCTAGTTATTAAAGTTGGAAGTACAGTAACTTTGTTGGATATTTGGATACCGCCGTAAATGGTAGTAATAATGTAATCTTTAGGTAATAATTTAATACCTAATTTTGCAGTACCATTTTTCATCAGTAGTTCTGGTGTAGAATACACCGTTGATGTTGAAAGTTACATTTATTCCTTTTCCAACAGCTTTTCCGTTAGCATCTAAAATAGTAGCTTCAAAGGAAGTACCGTTTTTGTAGTATAATGTAATATCTTTAGTAATGATGTTTGAGGTTACAGTAATAACATCTTTAGATGTGATAGTATCATTTCCAACTTTACAGGTTGCAGTAACTAAATAATCTTTTAGGTTGGAGGTTAATACCCATACTTACAGTACCGTTTTCATTAGTTATTTTAGTGTAATCTCTTCCGTTTATGTTTAATGTAACAGTTACATTTTCAATAGGTTTACCATTTGCATCAGTTAAGGTGTAAATAAGTTTTCCGCCTTTAATGATGGTAGTATTTTTAATAGTTAAAGCGGTTTTACCAGCTACAGTTGCTTTTATTGTAGTTTTGGATGCACCATATAAGTATCCGTTGGTACTTGTGGTGGTTCCTGCATAAGCAATATCTAAAGTCCAGTTTCCGTTACCTAATCCTTCAACAGTAAATAAACCAAATGCATCAGTGGTAGCTTCAATAGTTTTGTTCATATTTCCGTTTTTAGCAGTAATAGTAACTTTTGCATTAGGAATAGTAATACCGTTTTTAGTAGCTAATTGCATAGTGATTGAGTCACCAACAGTTATTGCAGTAGTTGGTGCTTTTTACTAAAAGTGTCTAAAGTTGCAGGTCCAATAATGTAAGTATTGTTTTCACCTTTCCATGAATTGTCCATGAAAGTTACTGGAGTAATTCCTTCTTCATAAGTGTTGTTAGTAACAGTTATGGTTCCGATAGGGGAGTAAGGACCTCCTTTACTTTGAACATAGACTGCATCGATGGTGTAAGGGGTTAGTATCGTTATAAGCTTCAAATATGTTGTTGGTAATAGTAATAGTTTCAATGGTACTTTGAGCACCGTGTGCGGTGTTACCTTGTTCTATGTAAATAGGAGTACAAGTTCCACTGAGTGTTGTGTTTTCATCTACTTTTACAGAATAATATCCGCTAATGAAAGTGTTGTTGTTTATTTTAGTTTCACCAGCAGCTTTAACAAGACCTAAATCATAGATTTTGTTGTTTATGAAAGTGTTACCTTCAACAACAACTCCTCTTACTCCTCCTCCGTAGAATACACCATACCAGTTATTTACGAAAGTATTGTTAATAAATTGGAAGTTGTTTTGAGCACCACTTGCAATAGATACTCCGTCAAGTAAATCTTTTTCCAAAGTAATTGTTTATTAAAATGTGGTTGGATCCACCCATAATATTTATTCCTTTGGTACCTTTTTCTTTTTTACCAATGGTTTTTATATCAGTAGTTCCCATAAATGAACATCCGATAACTGTAATATTGGAACAGGTACCAGTGTATATTCCGGAATGACCGTTTTCGAAAGAACAGTTAATAATTTTAACATTATTAATGTTGATTAATTCAATTCCACGACCGTTAATTTTATTTTTTTGATTTATATTGAAGTTAATATTTTGGAAAGTTGTTCCATCAATGGATGTTAATTTACTATCAGCAGTAAATCCGTTATCACAGTCGATAGTAGCATTGTTTCCTTCAATAATCAAAGCATGTGGAATAGTTATAGCGTTAAGCACTTCAGATTTGTTAGCACTATGCCAGTTGTAAACAGCATCTTTAGTGAAGTTAATTGTATCTCCACTTTTGAATTATCAATTATTTTTTGTACATCTGCAGCAGTAGCTGTTGAATTTACATTCCAAACAGTATTATTTGCAGCAGGTGCAGCAGGTTCACTTATTACACCACTCATATCAATGCTAGATATTTCTAAAAGCTTCAACTTCAGCAGGAGCAGATACTGCATTAGTATCAAACATCTTCTGCAGCTGAAACAGCGGAAAGTGAAATAGCAGCAATAAGAACGATTAATAAGGATACCAATATCTTATTGTTAATTTTCATCTTTATTTCTCTCCATAAAGTTATAAATTAGCTAATAACATCTAACGATAAAATAAGAAATGACTATCATTAAGGTATTATTAGTAATTTTAATTATGTTTTTATTTAGTATATAACAGTTTTTCTTTTATTCTTTCAGCAATAGTTATTTTTATTATAAGTATTAGTTCATTTTTTTAATTATTTTATAAAAATTTTTTCAGATTTTCATTTAATTTTTGAATAAAAAATATGTCATTTTTATAATATGGTGTAAAATTTAGATTACAATATTATGTAATAATTAAATTACATACTTATTTATAGTACCTGTCGATATAATCAAGTATGTAATTACAATTTTCATTCTGTAATTAGGTGAGTAGTTTAAAAAGGGGGTGAAAATATAGTTAAAAAAAGTGTTTTTCATTTCAATTTTAATATTGTTCTTAGCAATAAATATTGTATCTGCTGAAGATGTTAATAATACTGCTGCTGATGTATCTAATTCATCTCAGACAGGAAATGAAGTATTGCATAATATAGAAATAGAGTATGTTCAATTAAATACTTTGATGTGTCCGTATTTTCTAAAGGTGAATCTTATAATGCTACACTTATTTATGATGATGGAACTCCAGTTTTTAATAAAACAGTCATCTTTGATATTAATGGAGTCAAAATACAATAAAGTAACTGATAATCATGGTGTTGCAAGTTTGGATATACGATTAAATCAGGGAACATATGTTATTTCTACTAGTTTTACAGATTCTTACGATAGAATTTTAACTCATTACAATTATGTTTATGTGTCTGATGTTAAAGGAACTATTATTCCAGAAGGATTGTCCAATATTGAAATTCAAAAAATCATTGATTCTGCAAATGCAGGGGAAAATATAATTTTTGCGGGTAAAAAACTATGAAAATATATCATTAACAATATCTAAAAAATCCGGTTAATATTTATAGTTCAGTTAAATCTACTTTTAAATGGAAATTCTAAAAATCCAGTTTTTCACAATTAAATCATCAAAAGCTGCAGGGACAGTTATTTATAACTTAATTGTTAAAGGTGGTTCTGAAGGAATTTTGTTAAAGGGAACTAATAATGTTACCATTCTTAATAATGATATAATTAATAGTAAGTGTGGCATTAGTGTAATTGATACAGATAAAGCAAATATTGTTGGAAATTTAATTTCTAATTCAAACAGTTTTGGTATTTATCTTTAAAGATTCAACTAATACTGTTATCTACTCTAATTGTATTACTAAAGGAGGATATGGTATTTATTTTGATAAAGGTGTAGAATATACAACTGTTGAACATAATCAAATATCATACAACAAAGAATATGGAATAAATCTTCATGGATCAGGGCCTTACACAACCATAACGGATAATAATATTTCAAATAATTATAAGGGGAATCAATATTGACTGTAAAGGAGATTCTGAGTTATATATTACCAACAATGCAATTCACAGTAATGATGTAGGTCTTAATGTTGGTGAAAATTATGTAAGATCTGGTGAAGACGGATTGATGGGTGTTGGATATAATTTTATTGGACTTAATAAGGAGTTTAATATTTTAGGCAGGGAAAATGATAATTATCCTGCTTTTAAAATGGGTCCTGTACTTACTGATGGAAGCAAAGAGTCATTTGTTAAAATCTGTAGTAGAATAAAAAAACCAAATTATTAGGTTTTAATGTTAAGCAAGTTGATAAAAGTTCTATACTTGTATCTGTAGATGAAAGAATTACTACTGCTATTCCGTGGAAAACTTCATTGAATGATGGAAAAATTGGGGATACTCAATAATCAGTAATGGAAAAGGTCTTATACATGTCAATAATGGAAATGGTAATGTAAAATTTTGGTTATTATGGCATATCTGGTCAGGAAACTTATAAACTGTCCGATTATGAGCAATATATTAAACCAACTTATCCTGTTCCTCCTGCTGATTTTAAACCTACAAATCCAGACAGTCCAGCAAATCAAATACTGGCAGTCAGGGTAATGGAACTTCATCTAACACACAACAAGGTCAAGGTTCTGCAACTGCTTCTGGAGGATCCAATGATGGTTCTTTAAGTGTGTCTGAAGCTAATTCTGCTTCAGCAGCATCTGCTCAAAGTTCTGCATCTGCAAGTGAATCTAGTGCTAGTGACAGTGCTTCTGCTTCCACATCTGCAAGTTCATCTCAGTCTGTTGCAAAAAAAAAAGTTATAGATATTGATGAAGAAGTTGTAAAGATTGCAGGAATAGGTATTTTAATATTACTGATAATAGCTGTCATTGCGTTGTATTATAGAAATGATATAAAATCAATGATTGAAAAGAAAAAATGGCAAATAATTTTTTCTTCTTTTTTTTTTAAAAAACTTAACGATATGTTTATATATTCAGGTAGTAAATATTATTACTCATAATAAAGAGTTAATGAGCTGTTGAAATGTTAAGTTTGTTTGAGGGATATTTATTAATATTTGTTGCATTATTTGCAGTGAATATGGGTCTTTTTTAGGAAATTTTAAAATTAATAATTCAAAGGCAATTCTTATTTCACTTTTATCAGGAATTTTATTGATTGGTGTTAATAGTATTTCAAGCTATTTTAAAGATAGTTTATCTTTTTAGCAGGTAATTTCGGATATCTGTTTGTGGTAATGGCTGCTGTTTTATTTGTTTTAACATGGATTTATTTAAAAAAAAGGAGAATAATCTAAAAAGAAGTTACTTTGATAACTGCAGTGTTATTTTACATATCTATATTATGTATTGATGCTCATATTGATGGATTTTCAATATTTAATAGCTTATTATTAACTTTATTTTTAGTTATAATGATGTTTGTAGTTTATCAGCTTTCTAAATTATTGTTTTATGCAAAAAGAGAGTATTCCCTTATTGTTGGGGAGTTTATGATTTTAGAATCAATTTTAATTTTTTATTTTAGGATTAACTTACTGGTCTGTCAAAGGTTTGGACTATAATATGTTTAGTGCTTATCTGATTTTGACTCCTACTTATCAGCTAGTATATGTTATTATTTTAATGATTTTTATTTTGATTGTGGGATTGTATTATAATGATAAACAATTGAAAAAAAAGATAGTGAGGTAATTTATGATAATTCAAGGAACTGAAACATTATCTTCATTTATTCATATAGTGTCTGAAAAGCTTACTGACTCCGGTAATGATTTTGATTGTGGTCTTTTTAGTTGTTGTTATATTATGTATTGGCGGGGCTTATTAATGAACGTATTTCAAGAAAACCAATCAGCTCTGAAGAATTGGAATGTTTAATAAGGAATGTTTCATTTTCACAGTCTCATAGCGAAATTGAAAAACATATAGAAAGAAAGCAATTTATTTGATTTTCAAAAAAATGTACTTATTAAAATAGCTAATAATCATGATATCGGATGTGAAGCCAGAAAAGCATTAGCTAGTGAATTGATTTCAGCAGAAGAAACTAAATTAATTAAAAGTACTAACAAAAACAGATGTTCTTGTAAGAGTAGGTCCTATTTTTAGGTCTTTTAGGTACTTTAATTCCGTTAGGTCCTGGTTTGGCAGCATTAGGTTCCGGAGATATTGTTACATTAGCTGAAGCATTAACTGTTGCATTTGATACTACTGTTACTGGTCTGGTTATTGGTGCACTTGCTTATTTGGTATCTAAATTTAAAAAACAATGGTATGAATCAGATTTAATAGTTCTTGAAACTATTGCTGAAGCAGAATTGGAAACTTTAAATAAAAAGTGAGTATTATGCTTAGAAAAAGACGTAGAATTAGTGAATCTTTAGATGACGATCCGATGAGTGGTTTATCTAACTTGTCTGATGCAATGCTGGTTCTGGCACTTGGATTTTTAATTTTTGCTATTATGGCATTGTCTGCAAAGTGAATTAATATCTCAAACACCTGCTACTCAGGATGTTTCCAGTGCTGATACTTTTGAACAGAATTACGCTGATTCCGGGGGTATGGAAGATAGCGGATACAGTGAAGTAGGTAAAGTGTATGAAGATCCAACTACTGGTAAGTTAGTATTAGTATCGGGTTAAAATCACCTTTTTTTTTAATTTTTTTTTTTTATATTTGTTTTTTATTGTCGTAGTTTGATAAATATTTTTTATTTTTGTTTTCTTTTTAATTTATTTTTTCTAAAGATTTATTTGATGTTTATCATATATGATTTTAGGCTTTTTACAAAAATTGTTAGATATAACGAAGTTTATTTTTTAGAATATTTTTATGAATCTTATGCTATATTTTTGTATAAATACAAAAAAAAGGATGTATTTTTCATTATTTTTAATAAATAACTTTTATAAAATTTAATGCAATGTTTATAAGTATTTTTAATGTATAATTTTGTAAAAATAGATTTTTCACGATGTGAAATGAGTTTATCATGATTTATCATTATATATACATTTTGTCGGTAGATATATTTAAAGATTACTTTTTAAGCTAGATAACAAATCCTTTTTTATATTAATTTACATACTTATAGTCATAATACTATGAATTAGAATTTAGGGAGATTTTCATATGTATTATAAATTTTTTTCCCTTTGGAAAAATTAAATATGAGGTTGATATTGATGAGAGTTCTTTTAAAAAGTCCTGTAGATACAGCAAAAACTGTGTCTTCAATAGGTGGAACAAAAAGTTCCGCAAATGTTCTTAATGTAATATTGTTATCCTTCTTAGCAGGTGCATATATTGCATTTGGTGGATTGTTAGCTGAAGTTGCAATGCAGGAATGCTTGCAGCAGGTTGTCCTCTCGGATTATCTAAATTGGTCTTTGGTGCAGTGTTCCCTGTTGGTTTGATGCTTGTTGTACTTGCAGGATCTGAATTGTTCACTGGTAATGTAATGTACATGGTTATGGGTGTTTTAGATGGTAAAGCATCTGTTGGTGGTCTTTGTAAAAAACTCTGGGTTATCAGTTGGATTTTCAACTTTGTTGGTGCTTTATTTGTTGCTTATGTATTAGCATATATGAGCGGTATTGCTACTGATCCGGTAATTGCTGCAGGAGCTACTAAAGTTGCCGTTACAAAAGTCGGATTATCATGGGATGTAGCACTCATTAGAGGTATCGGTTGTAACTGGCTTGTTTGTTTAGCTGTATACTTAGCATTAGCATCTGATGATATCATCGGTAAAATCTTTTTTTGGTATAATGGTTCCCAATTATGGCGTTCGTAACCATCGGATTCGAGCACAGTGTTGCAAACATGTTCTTTTATTCCATTAGGTATGTTCTTAGGTGCTGAAGGTGTAAACTGGGCAACTATCTTTGGAAATCTTATTCCAGTAACTATTGGAAACATAATTGGTGCAGCAATATTTGTAGGTTGTATTTATTATATAACTTACCTTAAAGATGCAAGTTAGAGGTAGAACTTAAAATAAATAAGAAGCTTCATGCTTCTTATTATTTATATTATTTAAATAAATTATTTGGAGATTATAAAATGGTTGAGATAAAATATGTCCCAACAATTTGTCCATACTGTGGTACTGGATGTGGACTTAACTTCGTTGTAAAGGATGATAAAATTGTAGGTGTTGAACCATATAAAAGACACCCGGTAAATGAAGGAAAAGTATGTCCAAAAAGGTAACTTCGGGTATGAATTTATTAATAGGGAAGATAGGTTAACAACTCCATTAATCAAAGAGAATGGAGAATTTAGGGAAGCTTCTTGGGGATGAAGCTTTTAGATTTAGTTGCTAATAAACTTAAAGAAGTATCTGATGAAGATCCAAATAAAGTTGGATTCTATGCATGTGCTCGTTCACCAAACGAAAACATTTACATTACTCAAAAATTAGCTAGGGTAGCTTGTGGTACTCAAAAACGTTGATCACTGTGCACGTATTTGTCACGGACCTACTGTAGCTGGCTTGCTACTACCTTTGGTTCAGGTGCTATGACCAACGGATTTGACAGTATTAAAGAAGCAGACTACATATTCTGTATTGGTTCAAACAACATGGAAGCACACCCATTGTTTGGCCGTAAATTGATTCAAGCTCAAAAAAAAAATGGTGCTAAATTAGTTGTTTTAGACCCAAGATACACTCCAACTGCTAAAATAGCTGATGAATATGTACAATTCAAAAACAGGTACTGACGTAGCATTAATGAATGCTATGATTAAAGTTATTATTGATAATGTGACTTGCAGGATGACGAATTTATTAAAAAACAGAACAAAAGGTTTCTGATGAACTTAAAGAAACAGTACAAAAAATACGACCTTGAAACTGTATCTGAAATCACCACATTTCACCTGAAACCATTGAAGAATTAGCTATTGAATATGCTAAAGCTGATAAAGCAGCTATTGTTTACTCATTAGGTATTACTGAACACTCTCACGGTGCAGATAATGTAATGTCTACTGCTAACTTGGCTATGTTAACCGGTAACATTGGAAGACAAGGTACTGGTGTAAACCCATTAAGGGGACAAAAACAACGTACAAGGTGCTTGTGATATGGGTGCATTGCCTTCTGATTATGTAGGTTACAGAAAAGTAGCAGATCAAGAAACTACTGACTGGTTCAACGAATACTATGGAACAAACCTTCCTGCAAAACCAGGTTTAACATTAGTTGAAATGATGAATGCAGCTCACTCCGGTGACTTAAAAGTATTATACATCCATGGTGAAGATCCGGTACTTTCTGATGCAGATATTAAACATACTAAAGAAGCATTAGCTAATTTAGATATGTTAATTGTTCAGGAATTATTCATGACTGATACTGCACAATGTGCTGATGTTGTTTTACCTGCAGCAGGTTGGGGTGAACAGGAAGGAACATTTACCAATGGTGAAAGAAGAGTACAATGTTTACACAAAGCTCAAGAACCACCTGAAGGTGCAATGTTAGATTGGAAAATTATGGAAGAAATTGCAGTTAGAATGGGAGTTCCAAGAGAAAAAATTCCATTACGAATCTGCTGAAGAAATCTTTGAAGAAATCAGAGAATGTGCTCCAATCTTCGCTGGTATGAACCGTGAAAGATTAGACACTCCTGAAGCTCTTCACTGGCCATGCCCATCTGTTGACGACCCATGTCAACCATTAATGCACAAAGATAAATTTGCACATCCTGACGGATTAGGTATTTTCCAAGCATTAGAACACAGAGGTCCTGTAGAAGTTCCTGATGAAGAGTATCCATTGTTATTAACTACTACTAGGGTTTTATTCCACTATCACGCAGCTATGACTAGAAGATGTAAAACTTTAGACAACGAAGTTAAAACAGGATTTATAGAAATCAACACAGAAGATGCTAAAGAATTAGGAATTATCAATAATGAGATAGTTAAAGCTAGCTCCAGAAGAGGAGAAATTGAAATTCCTGCAAGAGTAACTGATGACATTAAGAAAGGTATTGTAAACATACCTATGCACTTTACTGAATGTGCAGCTAACATGTTAACCAACTCTGATTCTTTCGATCCAAAAATGTAAAATGGTAGAGTTAAAAGCTTGTGCTATTAAAGTAGAAAAAATTGAGGAGTAGATTTAAATGGCTGTAAAAAATAGCGACATGTATTATGCATACTCTAACAATGAAGGTATTAAAGAAAAAGGTGAATACGGAGGAGTAGTTACAACTATCATGAAACATCTTTTAGAAAATAATGTTGTTGATGGTATTGTAGCTGTAAAAGAAGGATTTGACTTATATGATGCGATTCCATGTCTTATAACTGATCCGGAAGAAGTTATTAAAACTGCAGGTTCAATTTCACTGTGGTACTGTAAACTTGGCTAGTTTCATATACAAATACCTAGACGGTTGCAGAGATATGAAAAATAGCAGTTACATGTAAACCTTGTGACGCAATGTCTATAAGAGAATTAATGAAAAAGGGCAAAATCATTGAAGACAACGTCATCATGATTGGAGTAAACTGTGGTGGAACATTACCTCCTGTACCAACTATGCAAATGATTAGAGATGTTTATGAGTTAGACCCTAGTGATGTAATTAAAGAAGAAATCGCAAAAAGGTAAACTCATTATGGAAACTGCAGAAGGGGAAAAAAGGATTCGGTATTGAAGATTTAGAAGAAGACGGTATGGGTAGAAGAGAAAAACTGTCAAAGATGTGATTTAAAAATACCAAGTAATGCAGACTTAGCATTAGGTAACTGGGGAGTAATTGGTCCTTTAGCAGGAAAAGCTACTTTCGTTGAAGTATTCTCAGATAAAGGTGCAGATGTTCTTAATCAAGTGGTTGAAGCTGAATTAATTACAGTTGAAGAACCAATTGAAAAAGGAATTGCAATAAGGGACAAAATTAATAATTTCATGCTTTCAGCATCTGCAAAAAGAAAAAAGAAGAAGATTATGCAGGTACTTCCGGAGATATTATCGAAGTATTCAAAGAATATGAAGATGAGTTTTCTAAATGTATGAAATGTTATGGTTGTCGTGAAGCATGTCCATTATGTTTCTGTGAAGACTGCTGTCTTGAAGCTGAAGGTCCTGAATGGGTACCTGGCGGATACACTCCTGCAGCACCATTCTTCCATTTAACCCGTATGGTGCATATGGTAGATTCATGTACTAACTGTGGTCAATGTACTGAAGTTTGTCCTTGTGAAATACCTGTAGCTAAAGTATGGAGTACAGTAAACAACAAAATCCGTGACGTATATGGATACATCCCTGGATTTGACAACGGGGAACCAATTCCACTTACTGAACACAAACCAAAAAATAACTGGAAAAAATAGAGTTTTTACTCTATTTACCTCATTTTTTTAAAAAAAATTAAGTTGAAGACATTAGTCTTCTGTTTAAAAAATAGTTTTTAACTGTTATAAGGTTCTCTTTTATTAATGCCTTTAATGAAAACTTCTTTTAATTCAGAATCTGTTTCATTATTTCGTATATGTGATATTAATTCTACCAGATTATCATTTCTAAGTAGGCAGGGTTTTATTTTTCCGTCTGGAGTTATTCTTAATCTGGTACAGTTTGCACAAAAGTCACTGTTTTCAATTGGTTTTACTACTTCAATTTCTCCGCCGTCTATGAAGTATTTTTTACGGTTTTGCATAAATTCACGTGTTTTGACTTCATCACATATGGAAAGCAGTTTTTCATTAACGGGATCTAAATTATAATGATATTCCCGGCTGAATTTTTTCATCATCACAGTTTTCACTGTCCATCAGTTCAATAAGCTGAAGTATAATTCCATGTTTTTTACAAAATTCAAACATTTCATCTATTTCATTTTCATTTATTCCTTTCATTAAAACCATATTGATTTTAACTGGATAAAGACCGACTTCAACAGCTTTCAGAATTCCATTTTAGCAGATTCAAAGTAAGTTTTTAGCAGTGACTTTTTTATAGGTTTCGGGATTTAAAGTGTCTAAACTGATATTTACTCTATTTAATCCTGCATCTTTTAAATCCTTAGCATACTTTCCAAGCAGTGTTCCATTTGAAGTAATAGATATGTCCTCAAAATCAAGACTGGCTATTTTACTTACAATTTCGACTATATCTTTTCTTATTAAAAAGGTTCTCCACCTGAAAGCCTTATTTTTTCTGACACCAATATTTTTAGCTATTTTACAGATTCTGTAGATTTCATCTGCATTCATTTCATCGTGAGAATCGTTCATCCCGTCATGATGGCAGTATAAACAGTTTTCATTACATTTGTTTGTTATTGTAATTCTTAATGAAAGTATTGGCCGTTCATATTTGTCTTTGATAGCTTCTGTACTCATAAAATCATTTTTTAACAGTTATATTAATAGTTTCGATTTCACTGATGTTTATTTCTCCAAGTTTCAGTGATTTAATCATACCATATATTGTTTCTTTTAGGATGCCTTTTTACAAATGCATTAATATTAACTTCTTTATTGTTTACTGTAAGGCTGGCTTCACTTTCTTCAAGATTTTCCTGATTTATTTCAGAAATATCGACCTGTGCAATTCTTGCATCTTCATCAGTGTTATGAACTGATCATTCCAAATACTGAGTTTGCAACGAAGTTATTGGTATGATGATTTAAGCTAATTTCCTTATTGTTTATTAGAACATTAGCTTCTACTTTTGGGTTCAAGTCAATGTTATCTTCATTGTTTATTATTAGTTCGACTTTATTAATATCCTTTACCCCATATATTCCTCGATATGCAAGGTTTTTATTATTCCAAGGACTGTTTTTTAATAAAATCGCTAACAAATTCATTTAAACCAATAACTTTGTTGTCAATTGACATAAATGTGTCAACTTTATCCAGGTCTTCGGTTTTTATATTTCCTTTTATGATTTCTTTAGCTATTGCATCTCCATCATTAAATCCGCATTCATCTAAAAAAGAGAGTATCTACAATGTCATGACCTTTTTCTTCAACAGTGTCTACTAACTCAGATACACCTTCAGGAGTTATTGAAAAAGAGTCTACTTCAGCTATTGTATATTCATCAACTACATCAAGAGATGTTACTATTTTCGGATAATTGTAGCTTTTAAATCCCTCAATAATTACAAAATCAACATTATCCATAAATTTAATTAAAAACAACAATCTGTTTAATTCTAAAATATCTCTTACATTAAAAAATGATGTAGATCCGATTCCGACAACAACATTTGATCCTGCTAGCTTATGTCTCCAGGTATCAGTATGTTCCTGTCCATTTCCATTTCATGGTGGGAATGTTTTATGGAAGCTACATTATATCCTCTTTGGTAAGTTCTTCAATAATCTTTACAGTTAAAGAAGTTTTTCCAGTATTTTTTCTACCTACTACAGATACAATTTTCATAGTAAAACCTCACTTATTTATTATTATGTATAATCTAGTTATTATAATAGATGTAGTTACTCCACATTTTCCCAAATTTTAGTTTTTTTCCTTAATTTTTTTATAGATTTTGTAATATATTTTATTATTTTTTTATTACTTTTTTAAGAAAAATAGTCGATATTACTTTTTTTCAAATCGTATTTTAAACATTATATGTTTAATTAAATTATTTTAATAATTTTTATAGCTATATAACTATTTTAATCGATTCTTTTTAAATTAAAGTATTTTAATCTTTTTAACTAATTTTTTGTTGTTGTATTAGCACAGTTATATATATTACTTTCGACTTGTTTCTAGTAGACAAGTATATATTAATAATAAACAAAAGTTTATATCATTACACATGGTGGTTGATATGCCAAAACATATTGCATCTGGTTTGAAATATTTAGCTGCAGTAAAGCTAAAGGAGCAAGGTGAAAGCCAACAAGCAATAGCTAATGAGTTAGGTATTGATAGGTCTACAGTATCCCATTATTTAAATGGCAGTAATTTATCCTGAAATTCTATAGACGTAGCTAAAACTATCACAGACTTAACTCCTAGAGATTTCTTAAGAATGACTAATGCAATATTTAATGAACCTGAACAAAGCCGTAAAATTGTTTCTATATGTAATGATAGGGAATTTGAAGCAGTTGTTGCAGATTCATGTATCGGTTGTGGCTTATGTGTAAGCATGTGTTCTATGAAAGCTATTAAATTAGAATCGTTAAAAGCACATGTAGACTCCATACAATGTTGCGGTTGTCAGCTATGTAAAGATGAGTGCCCAACGAATTTATTAAAATTTTGGAGATTTAATAATGATTAAAAATAAAAAAAGAAGCTATAGACAATAACTTTGCTATTACAAGGGCAGCTGAAGAAGTAAGAAAGTTGTCTTTTAATGACCAGATTTGTCTTGGATGTGGAGTTTGTGAATCTACTTGTCCTGTTGAAGCAATTACTTTAAATCCAATTGCTGTCGATGCTCGTCACAGACGTTCCAATGATGTCTATTTCAGCGGTCATGAAAAAAAATAGCACAAAATTTCCATGCTGAATTTGATGTTCAAAAATCAGCATTGATGAAAAACAAATGTGTTTTTATGTGGTATGTGTAGTGGATTATGTCCAATAGATGCATTAGTTTTAACTATTGATGATGTTCCAATTAGTGAAAATTGAAGCATATCCTCATTACAACTCCTATTCTAAAATCGATGACGATAAATGTATTTACTGTAAAAGATGTGAAACTGCATGTCCTCAGGATGCAATTACTGTCATGAGAAAATTACCAGAACGTCAAAACTTGGTATCTCTGGTGAAATTAGTGTAAGTGATGATGACTGTGTTTACTGTGGAATCTGTCAGGAATTATGTCCTGCAGAAGCAATTGTAGTAGATAACACTACCGGTCAAGAATCTATTGTAATTGACAAAGACAAATGTGTATACTGTCTTGTATGTAAAAAGATCATGTCCAGTTGACGCTATTTCTGCAGTATGTAGGGCATGTTCCTATGGTGAATATGATTTCAAAGCTGAAGATGAAGTTACTACTGGTAGTGCAGTTATTGATGATGAACTTTGTGTATACTGCGGATGGTGTGAAGGAGTATGTCCAGCTGATGCTGTTGAAACCAACAAACCATTCAAAGGTACTTTAGAAATTGATCAAGAAGCATGTCAAACATGTGGTGCTTGTGTAGATACCTGTCCATGTAATGCTTTAGCATTCCCTGTTTCTACTGCACCAGGTCAAAGATTAGACCGTATTACCAAACATGATCAATATTGTATCCGCTGTAAAGCTTGTGCTAAAAGCATGTCCAAATGGAGCTATAACTGTTACAAGAACTGAAATAGACCACACTCCTATAAAATCTGTAACATGGCTCGATGCATTCGATGCAATTAAAAATTAGGTGATTTAATGGAACTTAAAGTTAATCAAGATAATTGTTTAGGATGTGGAATTTGTGTAATTGCATGTCCTGTTAACGCATCTATCAGTCCTGAAAATGCAGGTGGTAACGGTGCAAAAACTGATGAAGTAGTTACTATGGTCGAAAATGGATTCATTAAAATTTTCTCACCAGATAAATGTGAATTATGCGGAACTTGTCAAATGTTCTGCCCTGTAAATGCTATATGGATTGAATAGGAGGAAGAATTATGCATTATGCTAATACTTATTTATCAAAAAACCTGTTGTTCCTGATGTAGAAATTGTTGGTGATGGAAAGACCAAAAAGTACTTAAATGTATGTTAAATACTGGTTCTGACATTTATCAAGGAGCTTGTAAAAAAAAAAAAAGAGGTTCTACATTAAAAAAGAAGAATATAAAAAAAATGCTTCTGGAACTTGTTATATGGACCCAAGAGACATGGGTAAATTAGGTGTAAAAAAACTGGGATACTGTCCTTGTTAAAACTGAATGGGGAGAAGTTGTAGTAAATGCTGCAGTATCCAGAGATGCACCTCACGAAGGAACTGTTTTCATTTGTAAAGGTCCTTGGGCAAATACTGTTGTAAGTCCTGATACTTACTGCTGTTCTGACCCAACTTACAAAGGTATTCACTGTACTGTTGAAAAACAGACAGGGAAGTATTACTCATGGCTGATTTAATGAGATGGGTTTACAAAAAAAATATGTTGATTCCGACGACGACGATGTTGTTGAACACATGGAATCATTAGGAGAAAGGCCAGTATATAAAGGCCGTAAATGGGAGGAGTTGATTGATCATGACATATGAGCCACCTGTAACTGATTATGATTACATCGTAGAAAACTGTACTTGTGCATTTTGTGGATGTAACTGTGATGATTTAGATTACTTAGTTAAAGATAACCATGTTGTTGCTGTAAGGCATGCTTGCAGATTAGGTGCAAGTAAAGTTATGGAAGATATGGACCAAAGATTATTAGTTCCTATGATTAGGGATGAAGACGGAGAACTTATGGAAGTAGATTGGGATACTGCTTTAGATAAAGCTGCAGGATATATTTGCTAATTCTATCAGGCCAGTATTCTACGGTTGGTCTGAAACTTCCACAGAATGTATGAAAGAAGGATTGGAATTAGGTGAATACATAGGAGCAGTTTTAGATAACCAAGCTACTATCTGTCACGGTCCAAGTTTACAAGCTGTGCAAAATGCAGGTTACCCTATTCAAACTTTAGGGAAGTTCAAAATAGGGCAGATGTGGTTGTTTACTCTGGAAGTAACGCAATGAACTCTCACCCAAGACATGCAGCTCGTTATGCTATTTTCTGTAGAGGATACTTCAGACAAAGAGGTAGATTCGACAGAACTGTCGTAACTATGGATCCAAAATTCTCTGATACTGCAAAAATTTCTGATAAATGGATAGGATTCGAACAAAATGGAGATTATGGTTTTTATAATGCTATCAGAGCAGTATTAAGAGGAAAAAGAAATATATCAAGATACTATTTCCGGAATTCCTAAAGAAGATATCTATGAATTAGTGGAAGAAATGAAAAATGCTGAATTTGGTGTTTTATTCTTCGGTTTAGGATTAACTCACACATTATCCAAACAAAGAAACATTGATATAGCTATTAAAATGATTCAAGACTTAAACAAATACAGTAAATGGGGTCTTACTCCAATGAGGGGTCACTTTAACGTAAATGGTTTTCAACATTTTCATGGCTTTCGAAACCAGATTTGCATTTGGTGTTGACTTTGCTAGAGGTTATACCAGATACATGTTAGGAGAAACCAACACTATCGATTTATTAACAAGGGAAGAGCCTGACTGTTTCATGGTTATTGCAGCAGACCCCTGGTGCTCACTTCCCTAATGGTGCTAACCAACATTTAGCTAACATTCCTGTTATTCAAGTGGATATTCACTGGGGACCATCTACTGAACTTGCTGATGTAGTATTGCCTGGTTCATTTATTGCAGTAGAATGTGCTGGTACCAGTTATCGTATGGACGGAGTTCCTATTTACATGAAAAAAGCAATTGATAAACCTGAAACATGTCGTGACGACGAATGGATTATCAGAGAACTTAAAAGAAAGAGTCATGAAAACTCAGAGGAGCCAAATGTAGCTCCAAAATATGTGCCTAATCCAAACGCATTATAAGGTGATATGATGGAATTTATACTTAAAAAATGGTATTGTTTATGACCCAGCTAATGGAATAAATGGTGAGAAAAAAGATATCATGGTTAAAGATGATATCATTGTTGAAGAAGTCTCAGCTGATGCAAAAGTCATAGATGTTACTAATAAAATCGTTATGCCTGCTGGGGTAGATCCTCACGCTCACGTTGCAGGTCCAAAATTAGTTGTAGGTAGATTATACAGACCTGAAGATTCAAGAAGGGGAGTTACTCAAAAAACAAAAGTTACAAGGGCGGAATCTGGTTTTTCCATTCCAAGTTGTCCATCAACTGGTTACAGATACCCAGATTAGGTTATGGTACTGTTGTAGAAGCAGCTATGCCTCCTCTTGAAGCAAAACACACTCACGAAGAAATTGCAACTATTCCAAACATAGACATTCCAGCTTTAGCATTATTTGGTAACAACTGGTTTGTAATGGAATATGCAAGAGAAAACAATATTGAAGACTTATCTGCATTTGTATCTGCATGGTTAAAAGTCTCCAAAGGTTATGGTGTTAAAATCGTAAACCCATGTGGTAGTGAAGCATGGGGTTGGGGGTATGAATGTACACGGATACAATGACAAAGCACCTTACTTTGATGTAACTTCTAGAGAAGTTGTAACTTCTTTTAGCAAAAGCTAACGAAAATTAGGTCTTCCTCACTCTATTCACATCCACCCAAATGATTTAGGACACCCTGGTAATGTACCAACTACTCTTGAAACATTAGATTCTCTTAAAAAATATTAAGAAAAGTCCTAAAGCAGATATTAGGGATCAAGTTGTACATATCTGTCACCTTCAATTCCATTCATACGATGGAACCAACTGGAGGGATGCAAGTTCCGGTGCAGAAGAAGTTGCTAAATACATAAACGGTCATGACCATAACCTGTGATATCGGACAAGTAACTTTAGATGAAACAACCACCATGACAGCAGATGCACCAATGGAATATGACTTGTTCAAATTATCTGGATTAAAATGGGCTAACAAAGATATTGAATGTGAAACTGCAGCAGGTATTATTCCATGTATCTACTCTGGTAGAAGTCCAGTTGGAGCACTTCAATGGGCTATTGGTTTAGAATTGTTCTTACATCTTAAAAACCCATGGCAAGTATGTTTAACTACTGACCACCCTAACGCAGGTCCATTCATAAGATATCCAAGAATTATCTCCTGGTTAATGAGTAACCAAAGAAGAATGGAAATGATTGAAAACGGTGAAGTTCACAAATGGGTACAAAAAAGAACTACTCTTCCAACTCTTGATAGGGAATACGACTTCAATGATATTGCAATTATTACAAGGGCAGCACCTTAAAAAATCTACGGTTTCAGAGACAGAGGTGCTCTTACTCCGGGATACAAAGCAGATATTGCTGTATATGACATAAATCCTAATGAAATTGATCCATCCAGACAATATGCAGAAATTGAAAAAGGTTTTCTCTTGCTGATTACACAATTAAAGATGGTCAAATCTTAGTAAAAAAGATAAAGAAATTGTAAAAAAAGTTAAAGAAAGTCAAAACATATGGGTTAATGTACAAGGATATGAGCATGAAGAACAAAATGTTATTAATAAAATCATGCCGTTCTTTACTCAATATTACTCCGTAAAATGGGAAAACTATCCAGTACATGATCATTATGTATCAAATCCTATAAGGGTAGATGTTAAAAAGATAAAAAGGGTGTTTAATTTGAAAACAATAACATTTGATCAATTAAAAACTTCTTCAATCGCTTTAGAATTTGATGAATTAATTCCTGATGAAATTTTACGGATGGAGCGAAGAAGATTTTTAAAAAATATGAAGTACCTATTGGAAAAACTCAAGATTCCCCAATTACTGATTTCTTTGATATTACTGTAGAAGGTGATGCAGAAGGACCTAATGATGTTAAATGATCCTTAACGGTGACTTAAACAGGGTCAAATACATTGGTTGTAATATGAGTGGAGGAGAAATTATCTGTAATGGTAATGTTGACCTTCATGTAGGTGCAGAAATGAGTGGCGGATCCATTTATGTTCATGGTAATGCTGCAGCTCATGCAGGAAGAGAAATGTCTGGAGGATACCTTGAAATCGACGGGGACACTAAAGAATTTACCGGAGCTTCTTACATTGGTGAATGGAGAGGGTATGACTGGAGGTAAAATCGTTGTTAAAGGTAATGCTGGTAAACAATGTGGTGAATGTTTAACTGGTGGAAGAATTCACGCGTTTTAGGTAACTGTGATATTTTAGCTGGTATTCACATGACTAAAGGTATTATTGAAATTGATGGTGATGCAAAACCGTTGGCCTGAGGTCAAATGAAAAACGGTAACATTGTCATTCACGGATTCCTTTGAAGATTACTTGAAGGATTCGTTCTTGAAGGTGTTGTCGACGACCCTGAAATTGACGGTGAAGTATTTGAAGGAAAAAATACATCCAATACAAAGGGGACATTGGTCTCAATGGTAAAGGTGCTTTTATACTTAGATGCTGAAGCTAACAGGGAAAAATTAGCTCATTATAACGAGCTTGACGACGAATATACTTACTTCAATTAGGGAATACAGGAATTTATAATTCCTCTTTTTTCTTTTTTAAAAAAGGATTTAATCAATAATTATTTTTGATTTAATCAATATGTTTAAATATTGTTTTATTATAAATTATTATTAATAGTAATAATTTTAAACCTTGTAAACTGATTTATAATTATTGTATGGTTTTATGTGTGATAATATGGTTAAAAGAAATTAAGATGTCTGCTGATGAAGCTATCGAATATGTAAGAAACAATGTTCAAATAAGGGATATTTTAGAAATATCATACAATCGTATTTTTGCTCCAGGTGAAGTGTTAAATATAATTTCAGAAGATGAAGAAACTGGTGAAGGTCTTAGAGTTAGTTTACAATTAAATGGTGAAATTTTAAATCAGGCTGTTGATGTTGATTTTAATGAGATTAAAGATGATCTTTTAGAATTGCGTCATATTAAAGATGGTAAAATAACAATCGTAGAAGTTTACGAATAGATTTTTTCTATCTCTTTTATACTTTTTATTTTTTATACAGCTGTCCTTTTTTTTTTGAAAAATTATTTTGTTTTATACATTACAAAACAAAGTTTTATATTATAAGAGATATAACTAATATTTAATAATATAAAATGAGGTGTTTTCCATGAAACAATTAAGTTTTTATCTCCAGACGATGCTGTTGAATATTTAAAAACAATGTGAAAATCCATGATAATTTAGAAATTTCCTATAATAGAATTTTTGGAAGTGGTGAGGTTTTAAACATGGACTTTTTCTGAATATTTTGGAAAACCAGGTTTTAAAATGTTGCTTTCATTAGATGGAGATTCAATTAATCCAACTATTGAAATTGATGTTTATGAAATTAAAGATGATTTAATTGAATTTATTCATCATCCTGTTGAAGGAGATGAAGTGGAAGTTACTGTAGTTTAAAATAGCTACAGTCTATCCATTTTTTCAAATTTCATTAATTTTGCAATAGCTTTAACTTCAACATCTATGTCCTTTTCTTTAAGTGCACCAATCAGGTTAAGACCGCTGCCTGCAACAACACCAAAATTATAATTATCTACTTTAGCATTATAGGTTAATTCTCTTGGTTTTGCCTATTTTATAAATTGAGAATCCAATATTCTTTAAGATGTTTAATAAATGTACTGCATAGTCTCTTGAAATGTAGGGGATTTCTTTTAAACTGGCTAATATTTTATTGGATCCTATATTTCTTGTTATTGAAGTCATGTTTTTAGCTATGAATATTTTGTGGGGATCAACAGAAGACCCGTTATATGAAATCAGGTCAATAAATAAAGGAGATTCGTTTAATTCCAGTAATCCACCATATTTCGGATTGCTCATTATTCCATTGCTTATTAAAAGTCCATCAATACTTAAACTGCATATAGTAGCTATTCCTACTTTAGTATAATCTGTAGGATGTTCTACAAGCTGGTAGTAAGGATTAATGTATTTAGGATTTGATTCATAGGTTTCTTTCATAATGTCCAGTGCTTCTTCCAGATTGTCTTTTTAATATATGAAACATTTACTATGATGTCTCCTTTTCTGGTTTCTACATTGAAATTAACTTTCTGAATCAGATTCCATGATTTTGAAAGTAAAAATGGAGTTTTAGCATGAACCTTGTTATCGGCATGTTTTTAATATTTTTTAACATCAGCTATTGGGGACAATGTTTCAAATCCTTCAATTTCTTCAGCTATTTTTATGTCAATATCATATCAAGTTCCTGAGCTGCGCAAAATGGAGTTACTCCTCCACTAATAGCTATTCCAACCATTCCTTCAGGTACCGGAATTCCCAGTGTGTTTTTTCCTTCTTCAGAAACAGCCATTACTCCTCCAATTCCAAATTTTTCTAATTTGTTTATTATGTTTATGGTGCGTTCCCGCCCTACACTTGGGATAAGGCGAAAATTAGCAGGTATTGTTCCGTTTCCAGTGTTTATTACATCCAATACAGAAGTCATTCCCTGAGCTACAAATGCATCAAGAGGAGTTACAGATGTTTTTTTATAGGAAATCAGTTCTGTAAATTTTGTTGGAATGTAATCTCTGATTTTAACTAATCCTCCATATAATGGAATTGTAGGTATTCCTTCATTCAATAGATTCCATCAATTGTAGTTCCGCAAAATTGTTTTTATCTGAATTTCTTCTTTATTGGTATCTGCTTTTAAATTTATGTAAGGACTAACACAAAGACCACTTTTGAAAACATCTTTGATTATATTAAATGCTTCTTCATCATAAATGGTTGAAGTGTTTACTACGACATTTCCTGTCTGGTTTATGTAGTTGAAGTTAGTTAAATAAATCATTTCTTCAAATTTTGAATAAATGAAATCAACCTGGTCATAGATTAAACCTTTTCAAGTTTTTTTCTACCTAATTCTGTAATTTGTCTGCCGGAATATCCCATTCTTTCAGTATATCCTTTTTTCATCAAGAATTTGCATATGGTAACGAACAGCACGTTCACCTAAGTTAAAGCCCTTATTTTTTTAGTTCCTGTGCTATTAATTTAGAACCAGTAGGTTTATTTTTGTTCATTCAATATTCTTAAAATTTCAATTATTTTGTGTTCTGATTCTTGACATAAAGCTCCCTTTTCTTAAATATAATCATGCCTAATTTTACTTAAGAATCATTATATTTAAAAAAATAAAAAAGTATATTTAGATTTAAATATCTAAATATTTGTTTTGTTCGTATCCGAATACTTGTACACGATATTCGTCCCATTCTTGATATTTGAGCTCTAAGAATTTTTCACTGATATGGTCTCCTAAAGCAGATAATATTAATGGGTCTTCTTCAAGTGCATGATAAGCTTCCCATAAACTGGATGGTAAAACTTTAATTCCCATAGCTTCCCTTTCTTCTTCAGTTAATGAGTAGATGTTGATTTCAGTAGGTTCTCCAGGATCAATTTTATTTTGAATACCGTCAATACCTGCTTCTAACATTACTGCAAATGCTAAATATGGGTTACATGCTGGGTCCGGTGCTCTGTATTCAATACGTGTTGCTTTACCACGAGCTGCTGGTACTCTGATTAATGCAGATCTGTTTTTAAGCACCGTATGCTCTGTATACTGGAGCTTCATAACCTGGTACTAAACGTTTGTATGAGTTTACAATCGGGCTGGTAATTGCAGTCAATGCTGGAGCGTGAGCAAGTAATCCTCCCATGAAGTGAAGTGCATCTTTGGATAATCCGGTTTCACTGTTTGGGTCAGAGAATAAGTTCCTGTCTCCTTTAAATACTGATTGGTGACAGTGCATACCACTACCGTTTACACCAAAGAATGGTTTTGGCATAAAGGTTACTCTGTAATCCATTTGGTCAAAGGTAGCCATGTTGTCTACAATAGCTTTAATAGCTTGTTTGAATGTAATTACAGCATCTGCAGTTTTTAAAGCATCTTTTAAATTTAAATGCAATTTCGTTTTGACCAGGTCCTACTTCGTGGTGAGAAGCTTCTACTTCGAAATCTAATTCTTCTAAGTTTAAGGTTAATTCTCTTCTGAAATCAGGTCCTTTGTCTAAAGGTTCAACATCAAAGTATCCTGCTTCATCGTAAGGCATTGATAACCTTCATCATCAATATCTACAATAAAGAATTCTGGTTCTGGACCAATGTTATATTGTAATCCCATTTTTCCAATTTTAGCTAAGGATTTTTTCAAGATACCTCTTGGATCTCCAGCAAATGGTGTTCCGTCAGAGTCCAGACATCACAGATAAATCTACATACTGCAGATTCTTCAGGTCTCCAGGATAATCTTGAGTAAGTATTTATATCAGGTTTAAGAACAAGGTCACTTTCATTAATTCCTACGAATCCTGCAATTGAAGATCCGTCAAACAACATACCTTCAACAAATAAGTCTTCCATTTCTTCTTCTTTAAATGGAATCACGATATTTTTAGCAGTTCCATTTATATCAACAAATTGTAAACGGATAAATTTTAATATTATCCTCTTTCATTTGTTTAATTACGCTTTCCATTAATTCTTCGTTAACTTTTTCAGTCATTAAATCATACTCCATAAATTTATGGATATTAGTTTCAAAAAGGTTAGTCGGAAATTACCTTCTCCCTTGGCAATACATTTCCTTCTCATCTTATATAAATGTTTTGAATAAATGTATTTATAATGATTGTCTGTATTTTTAGTATATAATTACAGTGATTTTTATTTTTAATGGTTAATTTAGTAGTTATTTTAAAATTAATGGCTGTTTGTTCAATTTTCAATAAATAAAAAATAGGAAAAAAGAGGGATTGTTTAGATTTCATTTATGCCAAATGAGCTTAAACCAGCAAATCAAATGTTAGCATTTCTGGAGCTTTGGTAACTTTTCCAACTCCCGTCATTATTTTAAAGGCTTCCATAGCTTCAAGACATCCAATTAGATTTGGAGTAGGCCCAATAACTGAGGCACACCTGATGTAACATTGGATAAATCATCAAGCACGTCTTTCAGTTAAATCCTTACCTTTTGACGGAAGATTAAACATTGTTTCATAGTTTGTGTCTTTGTCTGGTGAAAATACTGTAATCTGACCTAAAAGTTCCCGTGAATAGCTCCGTGAATAAATGGAATTCCTTTATTTTTGGCGGATCTGGAAACAATGACTCTTGTTTTGACATTGTCAAGTGCATCAATAACAATGTCACACTCACCGATTATTTTATCAACATTTTCTTCAGTTACAGTTTCATTGAAGCAGTTAACTTTAACATAGGGATTAATTAATCTGACTTTTTCTTTAGCTACTTTTGCTTTTGAAATGCCTACTTCTTTAAGACTGGCTAATGTCTGTCTGTTTAAGTTAGATAAGTCAAATTCATCTTCATCAACTAAATTAAGCTGAAAGGACACCCATTCTAGCTAACATTTCAATAGTCTGACCGCCTATTCCTCCACAGCCAATAACTGCTATTTTAGCTTCTTTTTAAATCTTTCCTGTTGGCTTCTGGTTACAATACTCATTTGACGACTTATTATTTCCCAATATCCGTCACCTATATATCTTGTTGGCATTTTTTCACCTTTAAAAAATGATTAAATTCTACCGAAATATTCATCTATTTTTTCAAGTTCCTGTGGGATGTCGAGCATTTGTGGGCAAACAAATTGCATTCTCCACAATTGATGCAGCTGTCTGCTCTGCAGTCATCGTCAATTAAAGTAAAATACTGCAGTGCACTTCCTTTAGGATTAT
>VOFJ01000556.1_pt1 | contig 39647 bp, 52 predicted proteins | sample 5384081 | NCBI WGS metagenome assembly VOFJ01 (sample SAMN12384729, study PRJNA508395) | human gut metagenome | isolation source: healthy gut I | host: Homo sapiens
AGCCGGGATTGGTGAACGTAACCCTAATTGCGACCAACCGGAAGCGATCGCCGTTGCGTTTCCGATTTGTTGATTGTCTGTATTGCCTGTTGTGCCTTTTGCGCTTTCTGTTGCTCTTTCAACGCCTTTTCTTGGTTTCCGTTTTGCCAAATCCGACTCCTTTTGTGCCATAACCACGTTTGAGGCACGCTCGCCAACCGTTCGTCCCGTGCGTTTCCCTTTCAACCTCTTTGTCGGCGGCATTTTACGGCGGCTTCGGCGGCTTGTCAATTTCGCATCCTAAAAATACCTGTAATTGCTCCATTGCAAAGGATACGGACGTACTTATTGCCTCCTTTGGTCGTCGTCCAAATTAAGCCCAAACAAACCGTAAATGTCTGTTCCTCGTTCCTCTCCTTTTGACTGCTCAATTTCTTGGTCAATCTTTTTTTTATTGTGTTTTGAATTGTTTGTACTTCAACATCTGACAACCATTGGCTGCTTGCTCGTTCAATTCTAATACCTTTTGCAAACGTTCCTTTTCTGCCTGCAAACGGAATTGGGTTTTCCGGGCTTCTGAATTTCTTAATAAATCAAATTCAGATTGCGCCAACGCTTGTTGTTGGTCAAACATCATTAATTGCGCTTGCAAATATTCGTCGGCAATTGCGCTTCCTCCTTAACGTCAAATCCGGCATTAATTACCCCGGCGTCCTGCTGTTGTCCGGTCGGCTTTTGCTCATTCTGCAACAATGCTGTTTGTCTTTTCATTCTCTAACAACTGCATACGCAATTGTCGTTCCTGCTCGCTTCCTGCTTAACCGCTTGCAAACGTAATTCAATGCTTTTCTTTCTGCAATGCCAATTCTTGCAACTGCCGTTCTTGCTCTATTTTCAACAACGCCTCTTGTCTGCTGCTGTTCTAACGCCGTAATTGTTGCGTTTATCGCCTGCCGTCCGGTTTCGTTCAAATCCCTTTTCGGTCTGTAATTGGTGTTGCAAATCCTCAATCTGTCGGGGAATACTGGATATTGCGTTTGCTGCCTACGCTTTGCCCATTCGTCGGTTTCCAACTGCAATTGTACATCCTGCAATTTCCGGGTTGCCTCCAAATTCTTTTTTTTTATAAGCCGCTTCAATTTGCTTTGCTTGTTGTTCTGCCGCCTTTTTCCGCATCGCTTTTACCCCTTGGCGTTACGGTTGGGTTCTGTGTCGTTACGGGCTTATTGTCTGTTTGTGGCGTCGGGGTATCTCCAACAGAAACCGGGATTGTTAACGGTTTTATTTTTCTTTTGCATACCCTCCAAACCCTCTTGGAAATTTTCTGTTATGTCTTTTAACTTGGGCTTTAACCAAATTTCCGTACGCTGCCGCATAATCTGCCAATCTTTTTTACGTCGTCAAAATCTAACGTAAACGCCCCCTTTAATGCGGTTCCGGTTGCTTTTGACTATATCAATAAAGAATCCAAACAAATTTCCCAACGTATCAAATGTTGTTTTGAATCCGGCAACAATCCCATTCCAAATTGCACGTATCAAAACACTTTCATTGTATAACTCAATCAAGTAATTGACAACATCAATAACCCTTTTATTATAGCCGTCAATCCTGGTTAACAAAAAACTTTTGCCTGCGTTGTCAACGTTTCAAAATTTCCTCCGGTTGCGTCAAACAACCCGGATAATGCGTTTTGCAACTCAATTTGGCTTTGCAATTGTTCCTCCTGCAATTGCGCCAAAACTCCGGCTTTCCCTTTTACTTCATCCATGTTTGTTGAAATATCTTTCAACGTGCGCAATACTGCAATCCGGCGTCCTCTCCGGGACCCCGAATATATCTGCAATTGCAGCCCCGACCGTTGCCGCATTATCCGGCAATTCTGCCAATTTTGCGGAAACGTCTTGTATAACATCGAACGTTGTTTTTGGTTCCGGTCTGCAAATCTTTTTTGAACTTGTTCCGACGAAATACCGATACCGTCCAAAGCCGCCGCCGTCGCCGTCGTCATTTCACGCAAACGCAAATTTGCCTCCTTAATTGCGTCAACGCCTTTGTCCGAAAAGATACCCATTTTGTTTGTTTGGGCTACAATCGCAACAAATTGGTCTGCTGATATTCCAGCCTCTTTTGAAATATGCCGGGTATTCTTTCAACGTGTCTAAAAAATTCCCCCGTTCGCATCGGCTCCGGACAAAAAACCATCCTTAACCAACTGCAATGCCCTCATTTGCAGAAATACCAAATTGTTTTGATAATGCGTTTGTTGCAATCAATGTTTCCCGGAAATCTGCGCCGAACGAATCTGCGACGGCTTGCACCTCATTTCTAAACGCTTTCAAATCATCGCCACTTTTCCCGGTAAATTGTTGCGTCAATCTCGTTGCCTCAACTAACCCGGCGTTATAATCGTACCACCATTTAAACGCCGCACCCGCCGCCGCAATTCCGGCAATCGCCAAAAAAACCGGGTTTGAAAGTAATCCCAACAAAGTTTTTCCCAATGCTTTTTGCCCCTGTCGCCAATAGCTGTAAAAAACGGCTTTACTTTCAGCCCCGCCACGTCCTAACGCCAAAAGACTTTCGCCAAATGCGCTATTTAAACCTAACGTTTCTTTTAATTTGTCGCCATACGCAATAATTGCGTCGGACGCCTCCGTATAATTTCCGACGTTCAATTGAAATTTCCCGGTTGCTTCCTGCAAACGTTTCATTTCTTCGTATATATTTCTTTGGTTTGTGCAACCAATTTTTCGCCCCTCCTCGGTGTTTTCCCGTTCGGTCTTTAGTCATGTTGTTTAAATAAATCTTATTCAATGAATATTGCGCCGATAAACGGTTATAACTACCCTCGGCGGATTGATTTATTTTCACAATCAGTTTATTAATTTGGTTCGCTTCCTGTTGTGCCAATTTTAACTCGGCTAACTTTTTGGCGTTCTCGCTTTCTGCAAACGCCAAATCACGTTGCGCACGTGCCAAACGTTCCGCATCGTCTGCGGCTTTCTTGGTTGTGTTCCTGCCGTCCTCGGTTGCCCCGGAAACCTTTTGCAGAACCGCCGCCAACTGAATTGCTTCCGCCCTAATATTTTTCAACGCATTTGTATATGCGTCTGAAAGTTCATCCAATTGCTTTATCAAATCAGTAATCGAATTATCGGGGCTTACCAAATCAGAATATTTAATTGTTGTTGTTATCTGCCATATATCCGACTATTTGTTTTTGTTATTTTCGGGCAATTTGCCCTACAATCAATTTTCTTTTCTCAAATGTATAATTTATCGTCTGAAAAATAAAACACCTTAAATCGCCTTATTTTGGCTTTTTCTGCTTGCTTTTTTCGCTTGCTCCTTAATGTATTCAAATGCGTTGTAATATTCCAAAACGGTAAACGATTTTGGTTTACGTGCAAATGTTGGGACAATATCAAACACATATTTTCAAACTGTTGTCGTATTGTATTTCCACGCTATCCGACCCGCTAAACGATTTGGGTTTTGTATAAGTCAACAACGAACGTCGTAATATGGTCTATTTCTTCCCGTTTGTCGCTTTCGTCCCCTTTATTATCGCATCCAACATTAACATCGTGCGTTGCTTCAATTGGTCGTAATACTTTAACCGTGGCGTCGTCGAATAGTTTAGGAAAATACAATTGCAATTCTTTTCTCATCTATTTTTTTTTTTGACCGCTTCCAATTGGGCGGTCAACTCGGCGTTCGGCGCATCGGCGAATAAATCCAATACCTTTTGCAAACCGTCCGCCGTCATATCGTTGTATTCGGTTCCGTCCACGGACTTAACCAACAGGCAAACGCCAAATACTTTGGCGATATGGCGGATTGGACGAAATAAACGTTTTGCCGCAAATTATCCACCTTTTTCCGCCAAATCCGGCTTTTCCTTTCGGATAAACCGGATTGCCTTTTCAATATGCGCATCCCAATCGTTCAAATCCGACCCAACCCCGGCGTCGATAAGCAACATTTTGTTATATGCGTGAAATCGCAAAATCGGCAATTCGTCGATACTGTCGTACAACACAAACCGCCCGTTCCCCTATCTTTGTCGTTTTCATAAGAGTATGCGGGTTATGACTGTTGAACAAAACGGAACCAATAACAATGCCGGGTTCCTGGTGCATATAGCAAACAGGACGGACAAAACGACCCCGCCCACCATGATAAGCAAAAGCCGCAATTGAACATCTTAACAAAAAAGTCGTTGCCGTGAACTTGGACGTACTCAATAACGCCCCACTTTTTAACAGGGTCAACAGGAACGCCGCCACGGTTGCCACGTGACCAAAAACCCAAATAATGAAAGTTACCATATCGTTAAATGTTACAAGGTTGATTAACTGACAATACACCCTCAAAGCGAAACCGCCGAACGGGTGCATTAAAAATTGATTATCTATTTCGTCCAACGTAAACCCACGGTACACGTTTTTCCGCCAACTCATAAATCCGGTTTATTACAATCGTCCCGTCTTTTCAACCAAAAACCGCCATTTAGACGGTTAATATTTCGTTCTTCAATGCCTCGGTATTCCGGTTGTTGAGTTGACCGGGGTAAACCTTGCGCAAATCGAACCAAACAATAAGGGAAAACGGGGCTTTAATCTCGCTTTGCTCTTTGGGGAACCCAACCGACCGTTTGCGGGTCGTCTATCCAAAAAGAACGAAAAATTGCCCAATATTGGCATCCGGGGAAACGTCGATATAATCATTGTCGCCTCTCCATTCCGTCCCGCCCGCATATACGTTCGGGGTATAATAGCGTTTGCCCTGTATCACTTTTGGCGATACGTTGCGCCCGCCCAAATGCGACGTCCAACCAATCGACGTTATCCATTAACCCGGTTTGTATGTTCCCCAAAACCCGGCCGATTAAAACCGGGTTGGGAATTATAGGGGTTGTTCTCTTATTCGTTGCCATATAATACGTTTTTTGCTTTCTTCATTAAGTCCGGGAATATATATTGCCAAATCAACGCCGCAATATTTTCGTCCGTCAATCCCAATATTTGCCGCCCGTACTTTTTTATTAAGTCCTCCGTTTTGAAATCCGACGCTTTTATTTCAAAACTGTTTGTCGCCGACTTCCAAAAAAAAACGACGCTTTTCAAAATCCCCGGTATCCCGTAACGTTACCCGGTTTGTCGGTTGTCCCTTTTCCTCCTTTATGGCTATCGTCAACGGCGAATACGGGCGTAATCCATAATATCCACGCCCAAACGGTTAATACCTTGTTCAAACAATTGTTCCTCGGCATTCATATCAACAATATAGGCGTCATTGTCCCAAATGATTTGTTGAATGTATGCGCCGGACGATAACCCGTTGTTGAACGTGGCAACCCGGTTGCGTAAATCCTGTATTGACTTTAACCCCGCCATAATCTTACGTTGTTCGGTATTTTACACCGTGGTTATTACAAGTAAGGCAAATACGGTCGATACCCTGCGTATCCAACCGCAACGCCTCGTATGCTTTTTTAAGGTCATAACCCAAACCGCCGGGGCGACCCTCAACGTTGCCGTCCAATTCGTAAAGAATTTCCAACCGGGTTGCGTTTACTTGGTTCCGGTTTACCTTAACATCGGGGTTCATTGCCAACGTGCGCAACATGATTGCGGCGACCTGTCGTTGGATAACCGTTTGGAAAATTTGCCTTTCTAATGCTAAAAATCCGTTAGGTCGCAACCAACGGTTATTTCGCAATTCAACCCGTAATTCTGCGTATTGGGTGTACATCGTCAACGCAATATCCCACAACTCCGGTATTCGTCGAATGTTTTCCGGGGCGTTCATCATAAACGGGGATACCTGTAAATACTTGGTTATTTCCCCGCCAACGCTCCAAATCAACGTAACCCGTACACGTCCCGCACGGCTCCCGGCTCCAACTTTGTCATGTTAATTGCCTGCATCCCGGCGGGCAAATCGTTTTGTTGTAAACAAAGGAACCACACCCCCCGGCGTTGTTTCCGGTACTGATATACGGCAAATAACAATCTTTCAACGGGAACCATTGAAAACCGCCGTTTGTCTGCGTAAAATTCAAATCAAACGTCTTTATCGGGTCAATTTGGGACGAATGGAAAAGATACATACGAACAACCCCGGTTGCGCCCGTCATTTGCAACCCGATTTGTTCGATTTTCATTGTTACGCCCATAGAACGAACCGGGACAATTTCAAACCCGACTAATTTATGATTATTCGGCAACGTCGCCCGGATACGTCCCGCACCGTCAAAGAACGTGCGCCGTTCCAATAGGTTCTTTGTTTCCTTATCCAATCCCCTTTATTTGCGTGAATGTTTGTACCATTTGGGCGATACCGTTACGGGTCAACCTTTCCAAATAGTCGGATAAATAGTTGTATTCGCCCCAATCCGGGTTTCCATAATCGTTGTTGAAATCGTCGTTAAAATCACTTGCGACGGGTTCGACATTTTGGTTGTCCCGGCGGGCAATCCATACTTTGCCATTGTGTCGCACTTTCGCACCTGTTTTGTATTCCGGTATCATATTCCAAACCGGATATTGAAAAACGAAATCATCCGGGACGATTGCCCGGACATTATCCAAAGTAACAAGGGGTGCGCACCTTGAAACGTCAAACCGCTTTCCGTCTGCGTTAAATTGTCGTCTATCGCCTTTGCCGGGTCGTATGATTGTTCCCACCGACGACGTGCAATAATGCGTCCTGTATTTCTTTTAATCGATACATCTGCGTTTGAAATAAATAAGGGGGGATAACCACCCCGTCCCCTCGGTTTAACAATTCGTTATGCTCCGGCGTTATGCGCCACCTCCGGCGGGAAATTCCCCCGGCGTTGGTTACATATACAGGCATACCCAACGGTTCGTTTGGGTTGCGGGCGGCAATCTCGGCTTTGATAATCGGGTTTGCCACAGTATCCGGGTTGCTGTTGTAAGCAACCATATACGCCACGTCAACGGAAAATCCGAAATACTCCCTTAACGGCGCACGTCAAATCGGCGGTTGCGTCGCCCATGATTGCGGACTGGTCGCCAACGGCGGCGTAATAGTGCGAACCAACGGGCAAATCAATGTACGGCAAACGTACAACGTCCCATTCGTGGAAATTCGCACGGGTGCGGCGCAATGCCTCACGGTCAACACGGGTAAGGATACCAACATTACCGTCAGCAACGGCAAACATGGTTCCCATTTTGCCCGCTTCGTCGGTTACGTTGTTCGTGTAGTGCAAAACCTTGTTGTCGTACTCCATGCGCTTGTTTACGTCGTTGTAAACGCCATGTTGCGCAAGTTTACGAATAAGGCTATCAACCCCGGCGTTGGCGATAATGTGGATATATTCCGGGTAACAGTTAGCCCGCATAATCGGGTTAATATCGCCCAAAATCTCGGTCGCCATTTGGGTTGGAACCTGTACCACGTTGCCCCTCCTTCGTGTAGTTAAGCAACGTTTTGAACACCTGTGTTTTGTTTGCCTCCAATGCGGCAACGGCTCCGACGTCCAATTTGTCCGCCAAAGCCCGGCACGTCTTTTCCATTTTGCGCAAAAAGTCGTGTTCGTAGGAAATTTCGTTGTTCATGTAGGCGGCGGGAACCATTGTAAAGCCAATGGCATAAGTCGCCCAAACAACCGTTACCAATGCGGACGTATTTTCATCGTCAGCGATAACGCACGAACGGACATTGCTAACCTGTACATCGCCGTCGTAATTGATAACGGGTACTTGTACCGTGTTACCAATGGACGCAAACGCACGGTCACGCAAATTGGGGTTAATGATTGAGGACGGGGCGTTGGTTTGCTCAATGAAAAAAAATCCAATGCGCCATACTCACACGGGCGGGTCATATTACGGTCTAATTCCGGGTTTTCAATCCGCCAATTTTGCAATCTTGTTGCTACTAATGACATAATGTTAAAAATTTAATTGTTATTAAATGCGGGTTTACCCTTTACCCGTGATTGTTTACTTTTCCGGCAATGCGGCAATATTGTTGTCCTGCCATGCCTGTTTCATTGCGGCGTCGAACTTTTCGGAACCCGCCGTTAAACCCTGCGCCATAAGGTTTGCGGCGATTGCTTCGTAAGCCTCGACACGGGTTTTTTGCGCCCGTTATGTCAATGGTTGTTCCGCCACCACCGCCGGAACCGCCCGCCGGGGGAACCGTTCCGCCGCCTCCGGCTTGGCGTCCCCTTTATCCAAAAATACCCATTGTTTCCAATTCCTTTGCCAACAGGTCGCCGGGGGTGTACGGGTTCAACTGATTGTTCGGGTTACGCATAATTGCGCCGCTTTCGTCCTTAAAAGCAAGGATTTTACCGCCTTTTCCGTCGTCGATATATTCGGGGTTCATACCCTTAATTTTGTCGATTGCTTGCGCTAACAAAACCTTTGTTGCGCTTTCGGGCAATCCCGGTTTGAATTTCAACCCGGCGGTTGCGGTCTGCAATGCACCCTCGATACGAACGCCGAACAACTCCGTTTGGAATTTCTTTTCGGCTTCTTCGTACTTGCTTTTGAGGTCGTTAAACTGCGTTGTTACCGCCGTTAAATCGGCTTTCGCCTGTTTCAACGCCTTTGCCGTTTCCGCATCGGTCGCACCGTCGGCAATTGCCTTTTCCAAACGTGCCTTTTCTTTCGTCAGACTGTCGATTTGGGTTTGCAATGCGCTTGCGCTTTCCGCTTTGGTTTTGAACTCGGCGACCACACGTTTTGCGTAATCAAACGTCTTTTCGGTTCCGTTCTTTTCGATACCGGACGCCGCCAAAATATCGGCATCCAATCCGCCGTAAATTTCGCCCGTCTTTTTGGCGATAACGCTATTTTCGTCGTTGGCGGACAATGTTGTAATTGCCGCAATTTGTTCGTCGGTTAATCCGGCTAATGCCGCATTTGCAATTAAAATTTCTCTCGTTAACATAATTCTTTCCCTTTGAATTAATTAAGTGCGATTGCTACTACTGCTCCGCTGTTTGCGTTAACAATATCAATTGTGTATTTTGGGGAATCCCCTGGTTGTGTTAACCAACCAACTAACAACACGTGCATGGCTGATTTTCTTTTCAACCTCTTTTGTTACCAAAATGACGTCGGTAATTGTTCCGCCCTCAATACATTCAATCAACTTTTTCTTTGTTGCGCCATCCAATGCGGCGGCGGTTGTTGTTACTTCAATAACCAAATTGTCCTTGCTGTGCAATCTGTGCCATAATCGTATTTTTAATAGTTTAATACTCTGTTACTTTTTCGCTCCGGGTTTGTCCTCGGCTTCTGCCTTTGCCTTTGCATCGGCTTTGGTTTCTTTGGCGGGTTCCGCCGGGATAACTCCCGCCGCTTTCAATTCCGCCAAAATTTCAGCCTTTAACGCCGCTTTTTCCTCGGCTTTGGCTTTCGCCTCGGCTTCTGCCTTTGCCTTTGCATCGGCGGCGGCTTTTTCCTCGGCGGCTTTCTGCTGTGCGGCGGTTCGTGCCGCTTTTTCCTCGGCTTGCGCCTTGACGTACTCGTTGGGGTCGTGCAATACGGTAATCGTGTAACCCTGTTTTTTCAGTGCGTCCAAAATGCCGTTTTCAAACGACTTTTTGCCGAACTTTTGGATACGGGGAACGGATAAGCGTTTGCCCGTTTCGCTGTCAAACTTGCGTACCTCAATAACGCAATGATACAAATGTTGTTCGTTGCTCGGTACAATGTAGTTTTCGGGTGTGACGTCGGTAATTGCAACGTCCTTTGTTTTACCCTCGATTGCTGTTTTCACTCGCATACTCGTTAAATTTACTTGTTATTACTGAAATCTTTTGGTCGAATGGTATTTGCGTTCCAAATTCCAAAATGTTTGTATTCTCCCGCTCAAACCTGCGGACAAAGTTAGCGAAATTCAACTTTATACGCAATTCATTCTCCGGGATTAAGTTACGCCCGTACAAATCCAATACCTCGTTCCGGGTCAAATGGCGGTACGGTCCAATTCTGCCAATATCAACATACGTTGCAATTGGGTTGGGTTGTTCCGGTACTCCGTTTCGATAATCTGATTTTGTAGGGCGTCCAATTCTGCCTCACTTGCGCCGCTTTCCTTTGCCGACTTGTAACGGTTCCGCAACTCGCTTGCGTCGTACAAATAAAACTCCGTGCCGTAATTGACTTTTGCAGATACGAACATATCGCCGTATCGCAATCGGCAAACCGTTTCATCGACGAACTGTTGGGCGGCTTCAAAGCCTTTTTTCACTCGGTTTAATACCGTGCTTTGGCTCTCAAATGCGGCTTTAACCTGTTGTTCGTTGAATGCCTCCCGTTGGGTTACTTCCTCGTTTTGTCCGACAATTGCGGTAATAATGTTTTTCCCCGCAATCGCTTTTCTTCCTCAACGTTATAATCCAAACTTGAACGGTCAACGGTCAACATTTGTACCGGGTTCCGCAAATCGGGTTGTTTGTCCCCGTCCGGTATCGGTATTTCAACAAAGGAACCCGCCCCGGTAATCCGTTTGTCGCCGCACTTGGGGCAACGCATCAATAACCCGGCTTGGTCTAACCTTGTAATACCCTTTGTTTGTCTTTCAAAAATCCACCGTCGCAATAATCGCCGTTTTCGGCGTTAGTAAAGTCGCACGATTGTTCGTAACCGGAATATATCGGGTACGACCCGTACATATCCAAATGCCGCTTTGATATATGGAAAAACAAAAACCAATCCAACGCCCAATTCATTTTGTTAGCGGGGATTGCTTAACGTCCGGTTCTCGTAAATTCATTGGCTCATCCCAAAAAAACGGGCGGGGCAATAGCGCAAATCGTGTGGGTTGTCAACCAATAATTCGCCTATGTTGCCGTCTTTGTCCTCTGCAAACACTCGGTATCGTTCATCGTCAATAACTGCAATACGTTTATCGGGTTGACGGAAAATTATCCAATCCATAACCCCGGTTGTCCGGTTTGCTTCAAAAGGTTATGACGCTTTCGATTGGTAGCCAATAAAAATACGGGGTTGGGTATCGGTCGGCGGGGTTTTGCTCGGCGGGCAAATCAACTATTAAGACGCTGTTTATTTCCGTCTTGAAAAACTCCCAACCTTTTGTACTCCAAATTTCCGGCTCCTTTAATACATCTTGGCGGTAATACTCCCAATCGTCCCGTTGTTCCGTGTTTTGAATTGATAGTTGAACGCCGGGTTACGACCGTCGAAAAAATACGGCTTAATTTCTTAAAACAAACGTCCGTTACCTCGTTGGTACGAACGGGTAACGGAACAATGTTTGAAGATTTTGAATTTATCGTGCGGGATAAGATTTTTTGAACCCATGCCAAAAAATCGGTCGTGGGTAAACACATTAAGGGCGTTACGTTGGTTTGGCGTGAAATTTAATGCGGTTTTGGTGTATAACCGCTTTATTTATCGTCGCCTTTTTCCTCGGTTCCGTTATTTCCTTTCTTATGCGTTTTATATCTAATCCCATTTTCTTTGCTAAATTCAAAAGGTGTTTTTTCGGGCAACTGCCAACCGCCATTGTTAGGCATCCGCAACAGGCGTTCGGCGTGGTTAATTCAAATTCTTCGGTCGTGTTAAGGGTCGGACACTCCAACACGACCTTTGTAACTTTCGCCGTCATTACGCTTGTGCGGGTTTCAAATCCGTAAAGCGGGTTAAACGCCGGGGACAACAATCGCCAAATCGTCCGACCACATTCGGCAAAAACGACCATTGTATTGGCGTTGCTGTCCGGGGCTTCCAATCCGCCCAACGTCTTATCGCCGATAAACAACGAACGTATCGGTATCGGGTAATATGTACCGTCTGCATCCCCTTGATTGCGCCGATTGCGCCGTTTTCGTCGAAAAAAAAAATGAAGATACCCAAATTGTCGCCCCAACTTTCGCATTGCATTTCCTTTAATGCCTTGATAACCTCCTGCGGGGCTTTGCGGATAACTCCGGTAAACGGGGTTGGTTCACGTCCAATAATCTCTTCGACGCCTCCTAACGTTTCGTTACCGCCTCCAAAGGTGCGGGCGGCTCCCGCCTCGGCGGTCGGGGCTTGGATATACGGCGAAACAACTATTTTCGTGCTATCCGCCGCCGATAACAGGGGGCGTCCATGACGCTAACGCCGTAATCGCTTTTTCACTCGTAAAACTGTTTTTGCTTCCGTCGTCTTTTCATAAGACGTTGAAAAGCCACTTTCTGAACCTGTCCGAAACTTTCCGAACACGTAATTGCGGGTACATCGGGCAACGCCGCCCCCGCCGGACATTTACAAATCATACTTCTTTGTTTTTAACGTTAAAAATATTGTTACTTTCTCCGGGGGCTGTCCCTTTGCCCCCTTGTTTCGGTCACAAAGTTATAAACTTTTTCCCGGATAATCTTGCATATCTCAAAAATATTGCTAATTGCGTCGTCTTACGCCCTCGGTTTGCGTGTGCGTATGGCTGTATATTGCCGTCCGCAATCTCCTTTTTCATATATCCCGGTCAATCCGTCCTCCGGGTCGTCGTGCGTGTTGGCTCCGAAATTGCGCAAAAATCCGGTTACATGGTCGTAAACGGCTTTGTACCGGGTTTTCCCAACCGAACGGCATAATTATATGTTGATTAACCATTGCGGACGCTGTTATTATCCGGCTTTCCTTGTTGCCCCCTTTTGATAAAACGGGTCGGTAATCGCCCGGACTTTCTTTTGATAACCTTTTTTCATAACCAGCACCACCGTTGTTGCTCTCAACCCCACGCTTTTTGCGTCCGTTCCGGTTAATCATCGCCGGACGAGTTACGGTTTGTAACGTCCGTATTTTCGTCCGTCATTTCCATATCTGTAATAAGGGCAAACAATATCGGCTCCATGCGCTTTGTTTTTCTCGTTGAAAAAAACATATTGTCGGACTTATACACGTCATACGTTGCCGCAAACAACAGGTCGTCGCCCTCGTCGGCAACATCTATGTATGCGCCGGAACGTATGTACGTGCCGTAATCGGATTTTTCAACCCATGTTTTGAACGGTTGATATAATCGACCCTCGGCGGAACCGGGGTTGCCTTGATAGAGGCATTGAAATTGTACCGGGTCTAATGCTTTTGCGCTTCCAACTTTTGCTTACTGTGTCGGCTTTCCCATAATGCCGCCCCCGGTTCCCGTGGGTCTATCTCGGTCGGTTCCCCGGTTTTCAATCCCTCAAAATTTATGCGCACCCACGCCCCCGGCGTTACTGTTCTCTAAATCCGCCCAACACTTAACATCAATAATCGTTTCGCCGCTCTTTTTCAATGCGCGCCCTATCAAATCGTCGTCGTGCCAACGGGTAAATACAATCAATTCTTGACTATCGTTGTGTAAACGGGTGCGTACAACGGTCGTGTACCATTTCCACGCCGCCGCCCGTACTATCGGGCTGTTACCCTCGGCGTAATCCTTATACACGTCGTCCAATATCGAAACGTCCACGGTTTTAGACGTCAGCGAACCGCCACGACCGACGACGCAACGACCCCTTACGCCTCTACCATTTCGATAACATCGGAATTGCGCAAATAGGTATTAGCCATTGTTACGACGTTTGACCCATTTAAGTACGTGCCGGGGAATAATGCACGATACCGGGGCGTGTCGATTATTCGTTGAACGTCCCGGTTAAAATCCCGTGCGATTGTCGCCGCATACGAACCGATACATATTTTGCGGTCGGGGTCTAACCCCAACATAAATGCGGGTAATTTACGGCTCGACCCCTCCGATTTGCCATGTTGGGGCGGTTGTTGTACAATCATCTTTCGTATTTTTCCGTGTGCGAACATATCCAACAACGTATAATAAACGACGTGGGAACGGCTCTAATACTAAATCCGGTTGCATATACCGGGCAAAGTTGATAAGGCGTTTACGGGCGGCGGCTTTAACAAGCAAATCCGGTTGTTGCCGGATTGCGTCGTACATCTGCAATAATTGTTCGTTGTTCATTGCTTTGCTCCTTTCTCCCATTTAGAACACGCCCGACGACCTCGGACAATGTAACAAAATTCATAATGCGGGCAACGTAAACAAATCGGGTTCCCGTTTAAATCCCGGTGTCTATGGTCGTCCGTTATCCATTCCGAAAACGGCACGTGTCGCAAATCTCGGTTTGCCATTCCGGTTGCTTGGTTCCCGGACGGGGTGCGGTTACTCTCTTTGCCATTATTGCGCCCCTCCTTTCTCGGCTAATGCCTTTTTGGTATTCGGCGGATTGTAATTTGTCCGCCAATGCAAACAATAAATCGTCCGGGATTGCTTTAACGTCGTACTTTTGGTTTGTCGTCGTCGGTCGTGGCGTTATATCCGTATCTCAATTTTTAACCGGGGCGTCAAACCCTAACATCTTTGCCCGGCGTTGTTGGATATTCAAAAGCAAATCTAAAAAACCGGGGTTCCCGGCGGACGTTTCGGTTGCGGTTTCATTGTACCCGTAATATTCCGGGTCGCCGTCCTCGGCATCGGTTTTGATTGGTCGCCTTGTTGGTTTTCTCTTTGGTGCGCATCTTTCCGGTTTTTCGACGCCTCCCACGCCTCCCATGCTTGCACCTCCATTGCATCAATTTGCGCAATTCCTGTGTAACGTAATCGTCGATATTATCCAACCGTTCCCGCTTCCATTCGATAAGGGTTTGTTGTAAGTCGTAATAAACCATTGAAAGCGTAATTGTGTAACCAACGCCCCGGTCGGACAAATCCGGTTCAATGCCTCGGTTATTTCCCGATAAGTATAACCACGTAAAAACAGATTGGAACAATACGCAATATCATACGCCCGTTGTTCCTCGGTACGCTTGTTATATCCGGCGGGTTTCCGGTTCTTATTACCCGTTTTCAATTTTTCCATTTTTCAACCTCTTTTAATGTTCAAACGGGGTAAAAAATAGACCTTTGCGCCTTTTTGTTTTTCCGTCCTTTTGGTTCCTCGGTTCCCTTTGTCCCTTTTCCCCTTTGGTTCCTTTCCGGCTCTCTATGTCTTTTTCTTATCCCGTCCCTCCTTAAAAAACGTGTTTACCCTTTACAAGTTATTTGCGGGGAATTTCCATTTTAGAGGCTTTTGTTATTAACTCAATACTTTTATCGTCTTAATGGTTATCTTTCATCCACGGGGCAAATTTTTACGGCTTTTCCGGTGCATTGCCAAACGTTTGTACTCTCATGTATATAAACGGCAAAACCCCTGGCTTTGTTTTCCGGGGCTTATTGCCATTATTGTCCTATACCGTTTTCGTATCTCCCATTTGAGCAACGAAAATAATATTGCGTTCCACGGGGTTGGTGTATTCCGTTCCCCCCTTTCATTTCCTTTATTGCCAAACATACCGGGGCGGGCTTTCCATTTACCGGAAATTCCGGGTTAAAATATCGACACGTTCACGCATATCTTTTCGGGGGCGTCGATTATCCGGGGCGCATTCGGTCGGCATATTCGGAATTATATCCGGGCAATTATTTTTTTGCTTTCATGCTTTTGCGCTTTGATAGTTACCCATTAACCCGGATATTATCCGGTCGGCGGTTGTGTGTCGCCATTCTCTTAATCTTTCATCCCAAATAAAGCAAATATTGGGATTAGCAAACATCATACATGGGTTTTTGCAATTATCTTTCATTGTTGCGCCCTCCTTTTCGGTTTCTTTTGTTGGTTCTTTGCCCGGCGTTTATTTCCGGGGGTTCTCTTTCAAATCGACCCGTTGGATTTGTATTTCGGAACCGGGGAACATATCAGCAAAGAACGCCGCCATTGCTTCCACTTCTTTTGGTACGTCGAACGCCTCCGGTTTTCTGTATTCGTTCCCCTCCGGGTTGGGCTTTCCCTTGTAAGGTTCGGCGCAATGTACACGCCGGGCAATCGCAATCGTCTTTCCCCGGTTCCGGGGCGTTTGCCATTTTTTCCCGTAATTGGTTGGCTTTTCCGTATGCGTTTAACGCATCAATGGCAACATCTGCTAAAATCCAATCGTTCGTATTCATTTTGGGCGTCGATACCGTGGCGGTTAATCAATGCCGCCAATTCCCAGTAAAACTTTTTTTTTCTTTCATCGCTCTATTATTTCTTGGGTTTTATATTCTTGGCAACGGGAAATCTCCGCACCTTTTGTTCAGATTTGAACGCTTCGCAATAAACCGTTCCTGTTTACGTCCTCATACGAGAAATTGGAACAATCGCCGCAACCTTTATTCGGTTCGTGTGGGTGCGTCCGCTTATAATTAGGGTCGGTTTGGCGTCCTTTTTACTTTGTCGTATGCCAACAACACTAATTCCCATTGCGACAAACCCAATATCCCCGCTATATGGAAAATAACGCCGTTAAGGTCTGCCAATTCGTCGATTATTTCCGCTAATTGTTCGTCCGTGCATTGTGCAATGTTTTTTTCCATATATTCCCGGCACAACCTCCATAAACTCGTTATATTCCTCGGTCAATTTTCGGCAACGGCTTTCTATATCATTCCCCGGAACAAATCAGAGAATAACTGTTGAATATGGTACACGGAATAGGGGTAATAATTGGAACGGGGCAATATTTCCTTTAGGCTCAAATTCCCCGTCTGAAATCCTTTTCCGGTCGGGCGGTAAACTGTCCGTTCAATTCCCGGATAATATACCAACTTTCCGGCACGTCAACGAATATGCCGTTGCCATTGGAAAAGAAAATATTGCTTTGCCGTCCTGTGCGGGCGTTACAACGGTCCCCCTCCGGTAAACCTCAACACGTCGTCCATTGTCCCGGCGAAATTGGATTGCGTCAACCTCTACAAGGTGCGACAATACCCGGGTTCCCGCCGTGGCGTCCGGGTCAACTCAAACGGGTGCGCATTTCCTCCGGGTATTCCTCCGGGTCGTACTTCATATAAACCGACTGCCTACCATCGGCGATAAAAGAACTCAATAAGACGGTCGCCCAATCGTCCCCGGATTGCCTGTTTTAACGCCTCAATCCTTTGTCCCTCGGCTTTATCGTTTCCCTCGCTCCATTTTGCGCCCAACTCAAACGTATTGAGGTATCGGACGCCGTAACCTCAATTTCTTGTTTTGTTATGTCCTCAATCATTGCGCACATATCGCAATCAAAAGGGGCTTAATACTTGTTTGTTCATCGCTCTAAAAATTTATTCGTTATTACTATCCGGGGCGGCTTTAACCTTAACCCCGGCAATTGTTCCGTTATAATTAAATTCCAATGTTTCGACGCCCTTAAATCCCCCGACGATACGCAACAAACGCCAATAAATCGTTTTCCGGTCGCTCCTATGGAATTTATCGCATTGCCTACCAATTCCGGGGCAATCTTCCCTTTTAATTTTGCATCGAACGCAACGTTGCGTAAATATTGCGGGGTTGTTGTTGGCTAATCGTGCATCCGCCGTCCATATCTCGGCAATCAATACCATACCCCGGTAAACGCAACGTTCGCCGGGGCTGTATTCTATTTGGGTCGAACGGTTCCGGGTTGCTTTACTCTCATTCTTTGCCCGCTTCGTTTACATAGTCAAACAATGCGTCCAAATCTTCCTTTGCGCCTTTACGCAAATTGTACCCTATCGCCGCCCGCTAATGCGGTTTCGACAATCTCAGCAATTATACCGGGGGGCGTTTATCTGTATCATTGCCGCCGTGGTATTCGTTACAAAACTCGTTTCTTTCTTCCATGCTCTCGGATTTTGTAGTAAATAAAATGCGCTTGGTTCGTTCCTCGCTTTGGCACGCCCCCCAACAAAAAGCGTTGCCAAAGATAACAATAAAATCTTTGCTTTCATCGTTTTACCTTTCTTTTTAATCCATATAAACCGTATGCCAATGCCGACAAACAATATTTTCGCCTCAATATCAACATAACGGTCGTAACCGTTTATTGCATCAATGGATACCCCAAATTGCCAACTATGATATTGCCAATACTCACGGGCGTAAACATATACGCCGACCCGCCAACGTGTATGCCTGTTTGGACGGTGTGTTTGTCCTTACTCATTGTGTGCCTCCTTTCTTGCTAATTCATAACCCTTTTTATCCATTACCATTGCCACGGGGTACGGCAATATACAATCTTTGGTATAAACCAAATTGTAAATCCCCAATTGCCCTTAACCGGAAATTCAATAACCCGGCGGGGTTGCGCATCAACCACCCGTACCCCTTTGTTATTTTTCGCCCTCTTTTTTTTTGGAATCCGGGTGTTTTCCCAATCCTCCGGCGTAAACTCTTTTTTATCGGCTTTACGTCGTACAACTCAACCAATCCCAAAGTAACGCCGCTTTCCATTCCCGGATAAACCGGGGACGCTGCGGAACATATCAGCACGTCGCCACGGTATGACGTGTTTTTGCTCCTAACTTCAATTGTCTTTTTCCCGTAAACAATACCGTTTTCGTCCTTGTACGCCTCCGTTACCAAATCATTTGCGTATGGCTGTTTTACGGTCAACGCACGCCAACGGTCGTGCCTTTCCGGGTTGTAATCCTTATTGCTGTACTGCATATTTACTTTTTATTTTCGGGTTCCTCGGTTTCGTCGTCGGGGGTCCGGGTAATGGATAAATCCAATTTGCCGGACGTTTTGATTGGCTCGTAAATGATAACGACAACATCGCCGTCCGTCCTTACTCCGACCAATCGGCAATCGGCGGGAACCTCAACCCGTACTTCACTTTTCATTATTAAACAAATCCCAATTAACAGGGACACAATACCCCGGCAATTCTCCCCGGTCAATCCCCCAACGGATTAACAATACTATCTTTCCAATAGATACGGGGTTGTTCCGGGCGTCCCTCCCAATGTTCCGTAATCGTGTCGTAAATCAATCGTATTTCCGTTTCGGATATTTGCCGCCGCTCTGCAACCCGATTTTATACAGGTCAACGAATGGATACGACAATTTGATTATCCCATTGCCCGGTCGTACATTCCCGGCGGGATTTCCACGCTTGCAAAGGTGCGGAACCCGTGGCGTTTTGCCCGTGCCAACACATTAACCCGCATCATATTTGGGTCGGCGTTCGGCTCCAATTCGTCGCAACCTGTCAACGTTGCGCCCAAAGCGATACGGACGACGTCCCAAACCCTCGGACGCCTCGGCAAAATCCGGTTCAACGGCGCATTTGCTCAATATCTTAACCGGGACGCCGTGGCGTTGGCATACGCCGACCGCTTGACGGGTCAACCGTTCCGTTTCCGGCAACAACGGGTCGGTCGTGAACGAAAAAGAATAACCCGTTTTCTGCAATTCCTCCTTATGCGCCAACAATTCGTTTTTGAAAATATCCAAAGCGTATGGATATTCCCTCAACGTCTTTTTCAACTCCGGGCGACTGCCTCCCAATACCTTTGCGCCACGACCTTTGCGCAAATAACAGTAAGTACAACCGTTGGAACAACCGACAAAGAAATTGGCGGCGTTCTCGGCGTATTCCCCCGGCTTTTACCTTTTGGGCTGTAAATAACCCGTCCGTTTATCGCTCCCATATCGTCAACGGCTTAAAATGGTAAATCGTCGTTTCCGTCGGGGGCGGTGCATCCGGCACGGGCGGCGGCGGCTTGCGCCCCGGCTCCGGTCGCTTTCGGGGTCAACATTTCCATATCGGTTGCGACTATCTCGGTAACATACCGTTTGACGCCTTGCGCATCGTCATAACTCCGGGTTCTCAATTCGCCCTCAATATACAGTTTGTCGCCCTTTTTTGACGTACTGATTGGCGACCTTTGCCAACCCGTTTTGCAATACGACGTTATGCCATTCGGTACGCTCCGGGATTTGCCGCCCGTCCTTTGTGGTATAACCTCGTTTCGTGGTTGCCAACGAAAAAGGTCGCCACGCAACCCCGTTGTCGAACTCCCTAAAATCCCGGGGCTTTCCCGGTATGTCCCATCAAAATAACCTTGTTTACACTCATACAAAAAAACGCTTTAATTATCCAAACAATGATACTATACAACGCCCACATATAAGACGCAACCGTTAACGTCACGAACATTGTATAACGCAATTTTATATCCGGTTTTTGATTTTTATTTTCATGTCACTTGAATTTTACGCAATCCAACAAATATTGTTTCTTATTGTCCGACCATCCGGCGGCATGGTTTATCGCTTTTCGGTCGTCGTCGTGTACGAACTCACAAACCCAACCGCCGACGCTTGATTTTTTGAACTAATCGAACCAATTTACCAACAATGAAAGAACGCAATTTGTAATAACCCGAATTTTCGCCAACAAACAAAACCCGTCTTTCTGCATTTATTTCGGGCAGATTTTTTCGATTTGCGGGCGTTTCTCTTTCCGGGTACCTTTGTACCCTTTTTTAAAATCATTTTGATTGAACGGCGGGAAATTGCCCCGTAATCAGGTGTTCTTTTGTTTCGTTCTCATAATTTATATTTTTCTTTTTCTTCTTCTGTCCAATCTTTTTTAGGTTTTAAAGCCATAGGGTGCGTTTCCCTATTATATCTTATTTTTGGGTTACAAAGACAATTTTTACATTGTTCACATTCTGACGGTTCCATAGAACCGTATTCTTTCGCATACTTGCAAAGAAAAAACAATCTTCATCCATTTGTTGAATTAAGCCTATTTGCCTTACTATATTTCTTACACAAGCATCTAAATCAATAAAATCTGTATATCTTTCATCTTGTGTTTCTACCGTATATCTATCCAACAAACCTTATTCCGCTGTTTCTTTCATCATCAATGTCTTTAATTCCCTCGTCTTTCAATTTGCGTGATATATTTAGCTGTCTAAATTCAAAATATCATTCAAAAATCATTAAGCCATTTTTAAAATCTTCCCGCGTGTTCCATTCAAATATTTGAATGTATCTTTTTCCTTTCCGTTACAATCGGGCGTTTCATCGCACCACTTATTAATTTTTTTGAACTATTTTATTTATACCTTCCGGGTTATGATAAAGGGTGCATTTGATATATAACACCTACTACTGAATTTATAATCAGTTTATTTGTAATTCTAACTTTGCTCATAATTTCAAATTTGATACTCTTTTCTTTAATAATTCTATAACCTTAACGTTTCGGGATAAATGCGCATATTTTTTACGGTCGCCATTTTCCCAACGGTTTGTGCATTTCAAAACAAAGGATATTGATATTGCGGGGGTCGTGCGCCATTTCCGGGTGCGAACCCCTCGTTAGGATATGCGAACAATAAACGGCGGAATAACTCGACAACGGGCGCAATGTTTCCTCGCATTGGTGCGGCTTATGTTCCCAAATCCACCTAAAAAACCGTTCGTTTGCCGTGGGATATTCCCACGACCAAAAACGCATACCCGAACAATTCCGTTGTTTCGACACGCAACCGAATATCCATTGTAAACCGCTTTGTAATCCAAAGGGGGCAAAACCCCCTATCGGTTACAAATTGGTATTCTTCGGTCTGTTAGCAATATCGGCTCCATTGCTTACATATCCGCCGTTTCGTCCTCCGGGTCGTCCTCGTTAGCCGGGTCGCCGACCTCCGGGAACAATCCGTTCTCCTTTTCCGGCTCTGCGACCAAACCCGGTGCCCCGGGTTCGCCGTCAGCCCGAACAATTCCAATTGCGCCTTTTGCCTTTGAACAAAAATGCGTAAACCTCGTTTTCAATGTCCGCAACGATTGCTTCCAATTCCTCCTCAAAACCGAACGTTTCGGTATTGAATTTCAGACGGGGCGAATTTATCGCCGTCTTTTGGTTGTTGGATACCGTGAACAATCCCGTAAGGACGACCCCAACGTTATCGTCTTGACCCGAATAGGACACGCCCAGAACCTTAATGTTTTTCAACATTTTCGTCGGCGAAATTGCGGGCGACCTCCCTTTTTTGGTTCTTGTTCGCCTTAAAATCGTCGGTTTCGACCATTGACAAAAGGACGTGATATTGAAAATACGTCCCATGATTGGGCGCAAGCGGTCGAAACATTCCCGCAAATCGGGGTGTATGTCCTTTGCGCTCTCGACGTGGTATTTGTTCGTATAACTTTCGTTGCCGATTGTTTCGGTAACTTCATAATGAACATCAACCCGCCGTCTTTTAACGTCTTGACTTTCGATAATGCAAACGACTTTTCCGACGGTATCGGCATTACGTTTGCGGTTTCTTTTTTCTCGCTCATTTTTTGATAATTTATTTGTTGCCGGGAACCCGCCCGGCTCGGTTTTACAAATCTTCCTCAACGTATCGTTTAACTCGGCTTGGAACAATTCCCGTTCCTCGGCTTCCGTTGCAATCAATTCGTCGTACAAATCTTGGTCGAATATCTCGTTAATCGCATCGTCCAACAAAGCAATCAATTTTTCCGGCTTAACGGCGTCTAATTCGACCTGTCCCAATCCGTCCCAATTTGCCGTCCGGCTGTCTGTTTCCTTTGCCGGGGCGGGCGGCAATCCCCCATTCGATAACCTGTTGTTCCATTAGGGCAATACGGCGTATTTCAACCCGTAAACCCCGAATTTCTCCAAATTCTCGCCAATTGACCGGGGGTATATCTTCCCCCGGACGGGTCGTAATCTCGAAATACAGGATTATAGGTTGTTTCCGTTGCTTATGGCGTCCGCATACGCTCGGACAATTCATATAAGAACGTCAACGACGGATACCCTTTGCAAGCACCAACCGCAATGCCCCATTTGGCGCACGGTTTCGCAAAAACGCCCTCCAATGCTTTCTTTTCAATAAGGATTTCGGGATAATAGGTTGATTTTCCCAACGGTTTTTTCCCATACGAACGCATCCACGCCCGAACCTGTTTGTTTTGCTTCGTCCTGTTTGTCCTCCAATTGGTTGGCTCGGCGTGGGTATAACCCACATTGCCCTATCTCTCGGTCGCTGAACGCCTCAAAATCAACCCCGACCGTCCCCACCGGGCGACCTCCATTGCGGCGACGACACGTTTGTAATGTTGCAACGTGTTCGTCGTGCCGATACTAACCAATTGATAATGCAACGCACGGATTGTCAAAACTCCGGGTTCGTATCGGCTCAAAATCTCAACGGAATTTTCAATTATCCAATCCGTGTAAATTCGTCTTTCGTTCTGCTTTGCCATATTCTAAAAAATCTGTTTCGTCCAACAAATCCTTTGTCGTCTTATTCCGGGCGACCGCCGGGCGTTGAGTCCGGGATTGGTTCCGGTTCCGGTACGGGTTCCCGCTTGGGGTTCCCGGTTCCGATTGGCTCCGTTACGGGGTTCGGGTCGTAAAACTCAATGCCCCCGTTTCCGGACTTTTTCCGGCTCAAATTTCGCTTTGAGTTGTTCCGCCCGGGTATTCCTTTTGCTTCAAACTCGATAATCCCCAATTCGACCAATTCCGGGACGCATCGGCGTAATGCCTTAACGTCCTGTAATGCGTCGTGCGCCGGGAATGTTTCGCCGGGGAACAACTTTGCAAATAATTCCTCCAATTTGGGGAATTTTCCCGGTTTGCCATTCTGATACAATGCGCCGACAAATTTAATAGTTTTCATCATTGTATCAATGCGCTTTCCCTTGTGCAATGCGTCCTCGGCTTTGGCGTCGTAATACTCTTTGCCGCAATAACGCAAAATGTTCGCTTTCAACATCGACGTATCGAAATAAATGTTGTGCGCACATACAAGCGGTGCGGCGGCGGCATCCGTCAAAATTCGTCGATAACCTCGGCAAACGGTACACCCTCGGCAATTGCCCGTTCGGTCGTTATCCCGTGTATTGCGGTTGTTTCCGGCGGTATCTCGTAATTGTCCGGCTTAATTATAAAACTGCGTTCTTTGTCGCCGAACGCCCACGCCAATTGTACGACGTGCGGGAATTGGTTAAAATCCGCATCCCATTTCAAACCCTTTGCGGGTACTCCTGTTGTTTCGCAATCGAAAAAACAAATGTCTTTAATTCAAATTTCATACTCTCGTTACTTTTTATTCGTTAAATAATCGTTTTGCCCGTCGTCGTTGGGCGTTTGCTCAACATATTTTGCCCGTGTAATCCAAACGCACCCGCAACGCAAACACTTTATCCGGCTGTAATGCTTTGGCGTGTATTCGTGGCGAATAATCCGCCAACACGCCAACGGGTAATTCTTACGCTTTCCGTTACACTTGCAAAACATACCTTACAACGTTCGGGGGTCGTCAATATACGTGTTGTATTCCTCGGCGGCAATCTGTTTGAGTGTTTCGATATGCTCGATTAACTCTGCGTTCGACAATTCCGCCACGGTGCGCAATTCGTGGGAATATTTCCCGGTTTCCTCGTTGACCCGCTCGACGTACATAATTGGGGAAAACTCCCGCAACCTCCGTTCCGTTTGTTCCTCCGTAAGACGTTCGCCCGCCTCCCAAATAGCGTGTCGGAACGTTAGGGGTACAACATAGTTGAAATAATAGCCTTTCAAAGCCTCGGACGAACCGGGCGACGCAACAATAAACCGGGCAATTATCCGGGAACCTTTCCAACCCTTTGAAAAATTCGTTTAATTCGCCCATGTACATTGCCAACCCGCCGTTATTATTTATCGTCCCCTGTTGCCGTTATTTCTCGCTTTTCATCGTCGATTAACTTTTTGCATTGTGATATTAAACGCTGTCATTCCAACCGCACGGATAAACGCCCGTTCGCTCGACGAATACCCGGTTGCGACCTTATCCAAAACTTTTTGCGAAAAGAATAACGAAATTTCCCGGTTCCCAATGCCCGGTATTGTGCATACGGTCGATAACGTGCGCCCGCAACCTCGTATTATTCCGGGTCGCATCCTTACGGGCTTTCTCCCGGTCGTTCAAAGGCTCGTTAATTGGCGTTTCACGTTCTCAAAAACAACGGCATTTTCAACACGTCCGCAATTGTCATTTCTTTAACTTCCATATTTGGTTTTGTTTAAGGGACGCCGGGGAACCGACGCCCCGGTTAATTACTCGGTTTCGCTGTATTCCTCAATATTAAATCGTCCTGTCCTCGCTTGACTTCCTCTTAAATCCTTTGATACCCTTCTTTCCGGGCTAATTCGATAAGGGATTGTGCAGACGTTTTGCGCCCAAACTTTTTCGCCCCTCGCAATGCGGAATACCTTAACGGTCGGATTGCTTGCGATAATCAATTTTGCGGCAACCTCCATTATCTGACTATCCGACACTTTCCCGGCGACAAACGGCACACCGTTTAACTCCAACCGTCGTCCGTGAACGTCAACCCGGCAATCGGCAATTCCGATTTCGCAATAAGGGTTTCCCGCTCTTTTGAGCAAATCCGACAACTTTTTTTCGTGGGTTTGGGCGACCTTTTCGGCGGCGTCCTTTTGCTTTTTCTTCGTCAGATAGTCACAACCAACGCATTGATTTTGTTGTGTTCCTCGGCTTGTTTGAGGCGTTCGGCTGTATCAAATTCTCCGGGTTGTTTTCCTCGTACTTTGCCAACCATGCGGCGGCGTTGTTCTTGGCGGGTTTCGTAATCGGCTTTATCCGTTTGGATTTGCGCCAATGTTTCGTCGTATTTGTCGGCGGCGGCTTTCGCATCGGCTTTGCTCTTTTTCTTTGCCGCTTCAAATACCCTTTTTGCCTCGGCAACAATCCGGTCGTATTCGGTTTCTTGGGCTTCCGCCTCATACTTTATTGCGGCGTCAATCTCTGTATTCTTGGTTTCCTCGGCGGCTTTGATACGACCGGGGATTGCCTCCAATTGTTCCGTCCGGGTTTGCAATGCGGTACGCACGGTTTTCGCTTTCTCAATCAACCGGGCGTTCTCGTTTTGTTCCTCCATTAAATCGGCAATGTCGATTTTCTCGGCATACGTTTTGACGTCGCCCGGTTTCAACTGCTTTTTCGGCGGCGGCGCAATGGTCGTGTACGTCTTGACCTCGGCGTTGGCGTCCTTTCTTTTTCTCCTTAACGGTTATAACCTCGGCGTCAATCTCGGCAATACGTTTTTTGCACATTCTCCGGCAACAATGCCCGACGTATTGCACTTGCTTTCGGCGACCCTCCGGCGGTTTCAGACCACCGGGAAAACTCCACGGCGTCAAAATCCGTATATCCGAAAACCTTTTTGCAACATACTTACGTTATCCGACCGCATCCCGGTTGTTTTCTGTTTGATTGATAACGTACCACGGGGGTTGGCTTTGAAACCGCAATTCAACGTCGTATTCCTCGCCGTCGTCGCCGACAACCATTTTGGCAAACCCTTTGTCCTCGCCATTACGCAACACGGCGTCCCGGTTCCCGGTCAACAACGCCCCGATTGCCTTTAATAGCGTGGATTTTCCTAACTCATTGTCCCCGGTAATGAAATATACATTACCCTCAAAATCTGCGTTGAACTCCTTAATTACTTGGAAATTCGACAACTCTAATTTTTGATAATCATTTTATCGCTCTTTTTATGCCGTGGTTGCCCCCGGCGGTTACTACTATTTGTTTGTTAATATCATTCTTTGGTGTATCATGCTTTTGCACCTTGTTAAGCGCATCCCGGTTGGCGTCAACCTCGGACCGGGTGCAATCGGCAATAAAGTTTCCCAAACGCCTTATACAGGTCGTTCAACTCTTTTGCCGTCATTGCATGGCGAACGGCTCCCCAATTCGTCCTTATCCATTTTTGCAAATTCGTTTAAGGGTTTCCAAATCGCAACGTTTGGGGGTCGTCGGCGTTCTTTGTCGCATCAATTAACGGCATATCATTTGTTTTTGCCGTCCAACTTTACCCGTAACGGGCGACGTGTAAGTTACTTTGTAATGTCCGTACCCGGCAAACTCAAACCGGAAATCGCTGATTGTTGTTTTCGCTCTCGTTGCTTTTATTTTTTAGCATTACCGGGAAAACGCCCGGTCGTTGTTATTTTTCATGCCACAAAAATACGGGGAATATTTTAATTACCAAAATTTTTTCTTTTTATTTTCGTGTTAGGGCAAAAAAAATCCCGATACGGCGCAAGTCGTACCGGGATAAAATCAAAAATAATTTCATTTGCGTATCTGTTAAGACGGCAATAACGCCGTCAACTTTTTGTTCCCATGCCGTCCGGGTTGCAATCTTTTCCGGCGTTGGGTTCCGTTCGCACCTCCGTTGGTTGTGGCGCATCTGTTTAACCATGTACGCCAATTCTTCCAACGTTATTTTCGCCGTATTTTCGATTTGCGGGCTTTTGTTTTCGTCTGCCATACTTTTACCCATTCAAACAAAATAATCGAAATACGGGGCTTAAAATAAACGGTCGTGCATCGGGGCGGGCAAATTCTCCAAAACCCAACGGGGGTTGTTGTGCAAAATGTACCGTCCAAAGTGCATTATCATAAGGGCGTCGGCGTTCCACAACGTCGCCTTAACATCGGGGTAATAATCGGCGGCGGCTCGTTGGTATCGCTTTTTGCGCTCCGGCTTTTCCTCTCCCTTAACCCGCAATTTCAATTCATTTTGCCATTTTTGGGGGTGTACCAAAACAAACGGTACGTCGCACATGGCAATTATCGTTTTCAGTTTCTCGAACTCGGATAACAGTTTTTGAACCCGGAACGCCTTACCGGGGTTGTCGTTCACGTCGTCCGGGCGCAATTGAACCTTTTCGACGAATACCAACGGGCGGCAAATACTTTTCATAATCAAACCATTGCCGCAACTCCATAAGGTCGCCCGGCATTTTTATTACCTCGGTTTTATGGTTCGACGCCAAACAGCAATCCCCCCCGTTTTTTCCGGGGTCAATCCCAATAATACAATCAATCGTTATTTTGTTCATTTCCAAAATCTAAATAGTTATCAATCTGTAATTCGTCGGCAATCATTCGGTCAAACGTCCGGGCAATCTCTTTGTCCCTCGCTATCTCATACGCCGTAAAATCCAACTCCGGGGCGTCGGTTCCTTACGTTGGACGTGGTACGCCTCGTACTTGTTGACGAACCCACGGGCGACACGTTGCATATATCGGCAAATGCTTGTTTGCGGTCGTCTTCGGTTCCGGCAACCCTCATTGGCAAAACCCAACTTTCGCAACCAATCATAAATTAACATTCCGTCAGTAATCCCCTAACACAAAACCGCCCGGTATATTTGTATTGCAAAAAATACCTCCCTACATCGGGCGACGGTTTGTTGTGATAATAATACCGTTTTTCCTCCGGCGTCAATTCCTTTTTCGGCTCCGGCAATGCCTTATACGCTTTATGTATAACCCCGTTTTGTTTCCGGCGGTATGCGTTCAATATCTTTGCGAAATAATCGGCGTTAAACTGTTGGTAATGCTTTTTGTCCGGGTTGCCTTGACTGTCTTTCGGCAAATAGTCGTCCAATCCCCCGGTTGTCGCCAACTCAAATGCCAACTTAATATCCGCCAATGTCATTTGCGAATAGTATTTTTTGAGTATATCCAACAACCGGGTACAAATGTACGCCCAATCTTCCGGATTGGTCGGGATTATATACCGACGTCCATTGCAATAAACCGGAACATTGCCCGGTTTTCGCAATCAACGTGCCGTCGTCAATATCGGCAATTTGCATTTTCGTTGAGGCGGCGAAAATGTACTTTTTCGACCCCGGATAACGATTTGGCAACCTCCGGTAATTGCAACATTTGTCGGCGTATGTCGATTGCGTTTTTGTACCGGGCGTTGGGTTGTATATCGCCAACGCCACGGATTGCGTATTTACTGTTTCCGGCAAATTTTCCATAATCAATAATCGTTGTTAAGAAATTCCATTGCGCCCGCCACGTTCAACTGTTTTTGCGGGGCTTGGTATTCCGGTTTCAAATGCAATTTTTTTTCTCAATGTCGCCCCGGATAAAATTGCGTACCGTCGCAATCCAACCCGTGCGGGTTCGCTTAACTCCCCTGTTTGGTTTCCGACCAATCGGCGACCGTGTGGAAATAATAAATCAAATCGACCTTTTTCAAATTCCGGCGTCGCAAACAGTTTTTCAAACTCGGAATAATCATTTACGCCGTCCGCCCCGAACTTAACCAATTTTGCAAACATCGGAATTGCGAAATATGGACGTTCTTTTTTATCCTTTTCCAAATCTTGTTGTTGTTCCGAACAAATCCCCGACAACAGGGTTGGCGGGTTTACTTGGATTAGTATTTGGTATATCTGTTTTATTACTTGGATTAGTATTTACTTGTGTCGGCTTTCCTGTATCGGGTTTTTCCGTTTGGGATTAACCGCAACCGGATTTCCGTTTGTGGCGTATCCATAAACGGGTTTTCCGTTTGTGGTTGTTCCGGTTCAAACTCTTTTTTAATATCGCTAACCTCGTAATCGCATCCAACAAATGTTCCTCCGTCGCCACGAATTTTGTAACGTTGGCAATATCCGTTCGTTATCAATTCACGCAATCCGGCGGCGGTTGCGTCCCGTCCGTCCTTTGACCTCTTTTTTAGGTCGGACAAATTCAATTGCCAATCCGGGGCAAACTCATAATATACGTTATCAATCCCTTTGCTTTCCAACTCAAATTTACGTCCTGTAAAATATTCGTTGCGGACGGTCGTAAAATTGCCCGTCCTTTTGGTTCGTCTGATAGTATCCGCCATTATTCGCCGCCTCCAATTGTTTAACAGGTTCCCACGCTTTACGCACTTTCAAAACATTGTCCGGGCTTTCGTTCGGAACCAACGAAACAACCGGGAACCGGGATTTGTCGCCGGCTTTTGGGTCGTGGCAAATTGTACGTTCAAATCAAATATAATTCCCTTACAAAATCCCCGTTCCGCCAACATACCGTCGAATGTTTCCCGGATTTGCGGGATTGTGGACGCCGTACCCTTTGTTGAAACTGCCATACCCTCGGCAACGCCACTACCAACGGTACAATAAAATTCAATGTCAACGTAATTTCCCAACCGTCGTGTCCGTCCTGTTTGCTTTTCCGATTGGGGGTAACGCTTGGTAATAGCCAACATCAAATTCGGGTATTCCTCCGTTGTCAATGTTTCGTTACTTTTTTTGCCGTCCCAAACTTGGAACGTTTCGCCGTCGCCCGCCGCAATCAATCGTCCGTCGTCGTCCCGGTACTCGTACCGCTCGTTGCATACTTTTCGCCGGGTCGTCGTCCGGGAAAACGATTTGAATTGTTTGGGGTTTTTTCGCCGTATGCCTGTGTAAATAACCCGGCATACTTTCCCGTTGGTATGATATAATCCACGCTTTTTGCGGGTATCCGTTGGCGTTTTTCATTCCGATTTTTATTTGTCCGACACGGGGGCAAAATCAAACGGGATTTTTCCGCCTCAGGTCGTCATATTCGTCCTTTCATCGCTCTTTATATTTCGGGGTAGTCAATTAACAATCTTTTCTTATTCTCGTTTTTGGGCTTTTGGGCGCATTTGCGGGCTTTTTGTTCCTTTTCCGGTGCAACCGTCCGTTTTGCCGCCGCTTTCGTCCCGTGGCGGGCTTCTTTTCCGCCTCCTTTGCCGTTTTCCCGGTGCGTTTCACAATCTTTGTTTTCTTAATCTCCGGTTCCGGCGTTTGTTCACGGGGCAACCGCATCCGCTTTAACGGTATCGGCGGCGTCCGTGGTTTTCGTCCGGGGTCGCCTCTTTGGGGGCTTTAGTTTTAATCAATTCCGCCAAAGACAACGATATTACATTTTGGGACAAATCCGGGGCGTCGTCCAATACAACCATACCATTAACCGCCGTAAACGTATTATCCCGCTTTTCGTCCTCAATGGCGGCAATCTCCAACAGATAGGGGATTTTGCGTATATTGGGGCTTTCGGTTTGCTCTTTCAGATTGTACGACGGTTTTTGCGCCAATCTTTCGGGCTGAAATTGAAAAATACGGGTAACGGGGAATTGCTCAAAATTGACATTCCACATATCCCGGTACATCCCCAATTGTATTTCGCTTTCCTCGTAAAAGCCTTTGCGCCCGCTTTTTGAAATCGACAATTGCGTTAATCCGGTCGTCGCTTCCAATCTTTGCCCGCATGGTACACGGGCAATCAATCATTCCGGCGTACTTGTAATACGGGTGTACCAACGCAATTTCAACGGCTAACGGTCGTACATCATAATCAATACGAATTGCGCAAACGCCAATACGTCCTTTTTTCAAATCGTCGGCGTAATAAATAAGGTCGTCCGGCAATCGGTAAACCTCAATGTATTCTTTTTAGTTTGCCTTTAGCCCGTCCAAATCATACGCTCGGTTAATCAATAATTCCTCAAATGCGGCGTGCATAAACGTTCCATACGCCGCCCGTTCGCCTTTTTGTATCGCTCTCGGCTTCCCTCAATGCCTTTGTTCGCAATCCAATTTATAAGGTGCGGGGCTTTGGGTAATGTTTGGGGACAATATAGTTGTAACCGATTCGGGAAAAACTCCGGGTTCCCGGCGTCGTCATATCGGTAATAATATCGGTGTCCCTTGCTGTTTAACTGCCAAACCTTATACGGGGTTTAATCAATGTTTTTTCGTCGAAAAACATTGCCGTCATTTCCTCAACCGTCATGCCCGGTATTATCTCAAACACTCCGGTTGGTTGTTCCGGTTGAACATCAACGAACGGGGGAATAATTGTTTGTTGTTCGTTAATCTCCGGGGGAACATATCCGGGGCAACATTGCCGACGGTTCCCGCAACCTCTTTTACCGGGTCGCCCGGTTTATCGCTCTTTGCTCTCATTACTTGTACTTTTTATATTCTGAAATTCCACATAATACCATTGCGGCGCATTGCAAATAACAATTGCCACGGGTTCCAAAATGCGCCAATCAAACAACATAACCCCAATGCGACAAAACGTAACAATTAGGGCTTTCGCTTGAAACAACCCGGAAAACATGGTTTCGGCGGCGGCTTCCAACCATTCGATAAACTTACTTTTTCATTGTTTCCGCCCTCCATGCCAAACAGGTAATCCGCCGTACAATCCAACATTTCGCAAAGAATAACGACCCATTCCGGGACAATCCGTTTGGTCGTGCCGTTACATAAATTCGTCATATTTACCTGTTGTGCGCCTCGCTTGCACCCTCAAAAGACGGGCGGCAATGTCTTTTTTCAAAACCTTTTTCCCGTTCGCCTCGGAACGGGCGATTGCTTCGTTTACTCTTAATCTCAATGCCATAACTTAAATTTTTGTTAATAACTTGGTTCGTTCTCTTTGTATCCGCAATTGCGGCACGTTTTTCCTCCCAAATCGGGCTATATATTCCGGCGGGCAGGAAATATCCGTCGCCTCCGGTACGTCTATACTTGCCGTCTGTAACCTCCATTTCCCCGCCACACTCCGGGCAATCATCGTCGCCAATCAATACACATTCCAACAGGGCGTCCAAATGGACGGAACGAACCGGGTAAATACCAATTGCCCGGATAACGTCCACCATTTCCACAACGGTAACATCCCGTTCGTAACAATCGGCGACCGGGAACCCCCAATTGTCGCTTATGTTCTCGATAATCTGTTTGTTGATTAACCCGTAACGATTGTTTCGGATACTTGGTTGGCTGTTTTCCCGCTTTCGGTCGCCAACATCTTTAATTGTTCACTTTCTTTTTATTTTCATATCATTTCCCGGTATCCCTCCGGTAGGCTGTTAATCTTTTGTTCTGCAAAGGTAGAAATATTTTTTTAATTACCAAAAATATAATCTTTGTTTTGCGAAATCATTTTTGCCGGTGCGTGAAATATCCGATTTTTAACCTACCTTTTGCAATACCGCATTACCGAAAAAATCGCTCTCGGTTACTGCGTACCGAACCCCCGGCGTATCTGTTACGTCCGGGGTTCATCTTTTCCAACGCCATTTGCGCCGCACAATAACAAAATCGGTATATATCGCCATAATATCCCGTTTGGTCGGTTATTTCCTCAATAATTACGCTTTCCATATTCTCGTTTTAATCATGTATTCCAAATTCGCAATCTCCCCATTGGTCGAAATCCGCCCCGTCATAACTAAACGGGTAACGTTCCGTTTCCGGGCAATCCGTCCAACATTGACGCCGGACGTTATTTATTGCAACCCGTTTCGGATTATATCCCGGTTTTCTTTTCTCTCAATTGGGCGGCGCAACTTTTACAACAACAACGCCCCCTAACCCCGACGCAAATTGCGGGTATCGGCGTTGTACTTCTTTGCCGCAATTATCGCATTTCCTTTTTATCGCTCCCATAATCTTAACCCTTTATAAATCCCTTTAAATGCCAAATGGTAAAATGGTAACACAAAAAAAATTCAATCATTCGGTCGGGGTCGCCAACGTCATTTACTGCAATGGTCGGGTACGGGTCGCCGGGATAATGGTTAAAATCGTCCTCAATATCCCGCAATCCCTCCGGGAACTCCGAACGGTCGGCGGCAAAAAACCGGTTAAACTCTCTTTTATCCGGTTCAACATTTCGTCCCCGTTGGGTTACAAAATGCGCTTTTATTTTATCCTGTCGTCTTAATGCAAATCGCATGGTTAATAAATACTTTTTGAAACGTCCACGACCTTTGCGCACGTTTCGGGGTTAAACATTCCAATATGCGTATATTCCGGGGGTAATCCCAATTGGTCGGATTAGTAATAATAAAGGATATTTTCAAACCCCGGCGCAACTTACAATGTTCGGCGTCTTTGACACAACGGAAAGCACGGCGCAATAATTTGTTCGCCATTTCAACGCCTACTAACTTAATCAAACCGGAAACGCCAACCAACGTGTTAATCTTTTGCCGTTGAACAATCCGTTTACTTTGATTTTGAAAGTACGGTTACTCTCTTTTGTTGTATATTCCAAACCGTTGTAAATATCTTCGGGCTTCATTGTATCGCTCTTTTTTTGTTGCCGGAAAACGCCCGGTCGTTTTATTAACATGGCACAAAGATAAGGCATTTTATTTAACTACCAAAAGAATTTTCTTTTTATTTTCGATTTGCGGATAAAAAAAAGTTTCTTTTGGCTCCCTGCAAAGTTATTTTTGGCGAATTTTCATTTTAAGCCACTTTATTTGCCGGGGGTGGATACATTATCCATTCAAACAAAATAATCGAAAATACAGGGGCTAAAACGGGTAAAAAAAAACGGGTTGCAACGCTTTGGTTACAATCCCCGTTTCCCGGTATTATGAACAATAAAAGTTACTTTTCTATGGTTACGAACTCAACGCCCAATATTTTTGTTGCCGGGTTCTTTGCTTACAACATCAATTTCCCGGTTCTTTATCTTTTGGTTTTCCAAAGGAACCCCCAAAACCGTTTGTATTGTACCGTTTCTTGACAATCAACAGACTATCCCGGTTTATATGTCCCGGTAAATTGTCCGTCCGGGCGTGGCGACATCCGTGCAACTCAAACCATCGGTTCGACAATATCGACGCATCGTAATATGGTCGTAACCGTATCGCCGGGCAAATATACAACACTATCCCGACGGTTGCCCGCAATTCGCGATTGCTTCCGCATTTGGGCTGTTGCAACCCGTCTTAAATCCCGAAGTTCTTTGCCTGCAACGTCTTTATCGTAACGCTAAATCGTCCGCCCGGTACTTTTTATTCCGCCAATGACAACCCAAATTCCCGACTTTGATTGCGTTCAAACTGTCTTTCGTTTGGTACGTCTTGACGTCCCGCAATAGTATTATTTCGGTATTGCTCCGGTATCTGTCCCGTTCCTCGGTCAACCTCTTTATTTTGACGTGTTGCACCCAAAGGCGGCGGCAACCGCCAAAATGATTGCCGCCAAAATCAAATACTTTTTCATACGGTCGCCGCTTGGATTGTAATGTACGTTTTTTCTGCAACAACGCCCGAATGTCCGCCCAACCACTATTGTTGTTGATATTGTTGTTTACATCGGGGTGAACGGTAATTGTAATTGTTCCGCTTCCGGGTTTTCAATCAAAATGTTCTATCGTTTCGACGCTCAATTGCGCGCCAATCCGTTTGAGGATAACCTGACAACTTGACCGTATGCAATACGGCGCATCCTTTGAACGCATCCGTTACGGGGACGTTGGAACCAATTTTTAGTATTCCGGTTATTTGTCTAACCGTAAACAAACCGTAAAGGCATTTGCCAACGTCGCAGGGCAATTCGACCGTATTAAGGTCGATAAAGATTGTTTTTTCTGCCTTATAAAATGCGCTATGCAATTTGAACCCGGCGAACCCTCGGAAACCACGGCGGGCAACAAATATATTCGGCAATCTATTACGCCCATTGCGGTATAATCGGCGTCGTTGCTTACTTTGTTGTAATTCCTCCGTCGTCAGTCATCATTTGACCGGGGTTAATTGTGCGCTACCGTGCCGATTTGACGGCAAATTTATTATTTACAGGGTCGTTGCGCCGGAACATTTCGCTTAAATTTCGCAATTTCCGCTTCGGTACCTGCTTGCAATGCTCTTACTTCGTCGTCATGCTCAAAAATAAGACGTTCCGCCTCCTTTGAAAGATAATTTGATGAAACCCGTCGGGGGCAATGCTTTGCCCTGTAATCGTGGTTTCGCTTATCTCCAAATAAGTAAACCCAATCAATGCGTCGCCGTCTTGATAAATAACCGGGCTGCTTTTTCCTCCGTTACGGCGTCGATATACTCGATTTATCGTTGCTTCTTTGCTTCCGGTCGTTACGTCGTAACGGGTTTTTGTCCCGTCTTTCGTCCCTGCCTCGGCTATCGCAAGTTCTTAATTCCTCATACATTATTGGGGCACTCCTGTTTCCGGGTCTGCAAACATCTTATCAACCATTGCAGACAATAACGGGGCAATATTTATTGCACCCTCATTACCTTCTTTAATACATTATCGGTAATGAATTTTTTTGCATTTCCTGTTGTGTCATAACTTTATAACTCTTTTTATTGCACTGACGCAATATTTGCAATTTGTTCCCGTCCCTCGTTGCTCATTATGAAACGGCAATCTTTTTTCGGTATCCATGAAAAAGTTTACCATGCGATTGCCGGGCAACTCGTGTGTTTGAGGATATAAAACGCCGCTTCCTTATCCGGGTCGCCGTCGGCATAATCGAAACGCATACGCCAACCGTCCGGGACGAATACCCGTTGCGCTTCCTCGGCAAATACCGTGGCGATTGCATCCGCTTTCGTTTCTCCGGGCGACGTGTAAAGCCTCCCAACCCGTACCGCCTCCGGCGTTGGCATGGACGGATACCAAAAACGCCTTTTCATTGTAATTGCGGTAAATCTCATTTGCTCGGCGGCAACGTTCCGCCAATGACACGTCGTTTGTTTCGGGGTCAATATCTCGTACCCAATCGCCAAATCGTCCAATTTTGGCGGCGATACGTCGCACAATGTCACGGTTAAACTCCCCATTCAAACAGTTGCGAACCGTCGCCCCAAACCCCGGGGAACGTTTTCCCGGCGGTTTCTTCGCCGTGTCCGTTGTCCTTAAAATAACAATAGGTTTCATTTTTCTTACCTCCCCTTTTTTTATCGTTAATAATATCGTCATCCGGTTTCCTTTTGGAAACGCTCGATTATTGGTTGCCAATAAGACGGCAACCCGTGTAAATTCCAACCGGATAACATGGTATATTATCCGTAGGCTATTTTCTTCGGGTATGCCTTAATTAAGTTGCGAAAACGCATTTTTTGCAAATATACATACATGAACACGTATGTAAGCGACTTAATAACAATCATTGCCGCCCCGTCGTCGCCACATTGCAACATAACGGAATAAATGAGCGTGGCGAATAACGACGTACAAAAAGCAATTCCGCCAATGCGTTCTTAAACTTATGGAACGAAAACGTTTGCAATTTTATCGCCACGCCGTCCGCCCTCATTCCGCCCAAATGTTGAACAGCAAACATAATAACTAACATACATAAAACCCTGCCGGGGTCAGATATGCAAAATAACGGGCTTGCGGTCGTGGCGAATATCATAATACGCCATTGTTCCCAACTAAAATTTTATCCATATCGTCCATAAATAAAGAGTTAAGGGGCGGCGGTAAACCGCCCCCGTTTTGGTATTGCTTCTTTATAATCTCGCACAAACATAAATTCCGTGCGGTTGTCAACCGTGGTTGTTCCGTTGATAATGTTACGTTCTTGCATACTTTCCAAATGGTTAAATCGGTACGGGCGACCTTTTTTATTGTCGCCCCTTTCCTCGGTTAATTATTCAACTAATGCGGCGTTGTTGACTACTATGTTGCCACTTTTTGCCGTCGGGCTTCCGCTATCCGTGCAATTGTTCAATTCAATACGGGCGTTCGTTCCGCACAAATACCCATATTTTTGAACCGTTCAAAAGATATACAATTTACGAACTTACCAAAATTTTCATCCTTCCCGGACTTATCGCCGGGAAACGTATGTAAATTGTTTGCGTTGTTCTCGCAAATGCAACCAATCACGAATATTTGCGAACCTCTGCCGCCCTCCGCCGCCGTTGCGCTTCCAACTAATGCGATACCGTTATTAACCTGTTTACGGCAATAAGGCGTTATATATCGTATCGTGGCAACCAAAAGCGGGCGTTAATCCGGCTTTACGTTGTATTCAAACAATCCGCCAATAATGGTTGTTTCGCAAACGTTCGTGGTCGCTATATCCGTCGTCGTTATTGTCGTGGCTCCAACAATCAATCATCGTTGCAACGGTATGTTTCGCCAATGCCGGGTCAGTCGTTGTGCTGTGTGCGTTGAAACCCGTCCCCGGTACTCGAACCGCTAACGCCCGTGCCGCTTCGCATCGTATCAATTCCCACACCAATTGCCGCCTCCCCACGACCACGCACCGCCGCCAAATGCGTATTTTGCTGCGCAATCAATCGCCCGTCCGCCGTGGCAATACCTTAACGAAATTGAACCGTACCAACATTCAATATTAACCATTTCAAAAGCAACGGAACCGTCATTGCCGGAAATACCGGAACCGCCCGGAATGTAAACCGGGTTGGTTAACGTTGTACCCTCTTTTGATTTTGACGTACAACATTTGTGCGTCTGTATCATAAAAGAACGTAACCCTCGGACGTTTTCACGGCATCCAACGACGTAACACGGGTTATCTTTGTGCTATCACAACGGTACGTTTTCCCACGTTGTAACGGGTGGCGTTCGTTGTCCGGTATCAACGTACTTTCGTCGAATACCTCATGTTGGAACAATTGGAAATGGTCGGCAGCTGAAAAGGACGACAACGGGGTTTGGTAAACGTTCGTTGTACCCGCAACAATGTGTTCCGCTATCAATTTTTGTTCCGCAAATGATACGGTTAACTAATCACGTTTACCGATAAGACGGACGGAACGTTGGTTTGACTTGGTTTTGATATTCAAACGTTCGGTCGTGTCCCCCTATCCAATATAATTGTTGTATCAACGCCTGTTTTGGAAAATGCGGCGGCAACGTCGCTAATGCGGCACTTTCCGTCGTGCCGGGGTTCGTGTCGTTTCCGTTGACCGCATCCACGTAAACAACGGCGGCGGTTGTGTTTACAGTTGTCCCGCGCTTTATGCTTTGGCGTTCCCATTCGCTCAATTTGTTTATTTCCTGCCTTTTTGTCAAATAGTTGTCGCCAACCGATATTGCCGCACCAACGCCACTAATTTGGAAACGTATCAATATACGGGTTGTATTCTCCGAATTGTGCTGAGTGAGTACAAAACCGCCTGCACTTAATTGTAACGCTAACCGGGAAATCTCGGTTGAATCATTGTAAAATATGCAATACATTGTGGCAGTGTTGCACTACTTATTCAACCCATTATCGCACCGTAACCGATAACGTCGCCAATCTTAAACGGACTATCCGCCAAATTGAAATCATATCCAATAAATGCAGTAGTTCCGGCATTGTTCACCGTATAAGACAACGTTGTGCGTGTTCTTACAACATTCATTGCTGAACCCCTGTAAATTAAATTCGTTGTAATACGGGGCGTAATTAATTGTTTTAACGGGAATTTCTTTTACCTTTTTCCATGCGTTCCATGCGTTCCACGCCTGTTTTGCGAACATACCGAACGGGGTTACATCTCGACCCGTCCACATCATACAACGGTAAATCGTTAACGGCTGTACCTTTTCGGTTGTCGAATGTTACACGGCAACTGTTGGATAACGTCGAACGTCCGGTTACATTGTAAAAAGATACCCAAAACCGTCAAATTGCGGGTCGGTCGTTAATTGAACGGCTGAACTAAAGGCACCCGACGTTGTAGGGTCAAATGCCACATTTAACAAATGACCTGTACCCGGCGCACTAATTCCTTCATTAATGCAAGTTAAGATAATCCGTTGTTGGATTATATGGGAATTGCGACAAATCCAATAAACCCCTAAAACGAACCCACGGGCAAAACAACAATACGGTCGGCGTAATATTCCGGCATTCCCAAACGAAAAAACATCTTGTACGCCCTCCAATTCTTTAATATTCGAACCCGCCTCAATAAACGGGTTAAGGTCGGGGTAAAGCGGTTGCGTCCCCCATACCGTCCGGCAAACCCATTCCCTCGGTTGTCGGAACTTCAACAATACATTTACAGACGTGCGGTTGTTTTGGAACCGTAAAAAATCGTAAACCCGTAATAATTTTTGGTTGGCGTTACGGTTTTCGTTGCCCCCGTTAACGTCATGGAGCCAATAATGTCAAATGTTCCGTCGGCTTTAATACCTTTGTATATTTACCGGGGCGTTGCCTCCAACGGCGTTAATGTAAATTGGAGCAATACGTACTGAACGAAGTACTGA
>VOFJ01002223.1_pt1 | contig 39634 bp, 65 predicted proteins | sample 5384081 | NCBI WGS metagenome assembly VOFJ01 (sample SAMN12384729, study PRJNA508395) | human gut metagenome | isolation source: healthy gut I | host: Homo sapiens
TGTCCGGTATCATCAATACATCATCCAGCAACTGCATATAATCGGCAGCCCCGATATAGCTGGGAAGTTTTTATCGGTTGCGTGAACGCAAATTCCGATTTCACCACTACCCGAGGCTTACCCACATGTCCGCGCTTGGTATTAATCAAAATCACACCATTCGCACCACGTACACCATACACTGCACTGGCAGCCGCATCTTTCAATACGGAGAACGACTCGATTTCTTCTACATCAATATTATTCAGGCTACGTTCAATACCATCTACCAGCACCAATGGGTCTTTACCCACATCCTGAAAGGTACTGATACCACGGATCCAAAACGAAGAGTTATCGTATCCCGGTTCTCCGGAACGCTGCACACCAATCACACCTGTCACTGTGCCAGCCAAATTGTTACTCAATGAACGGGAAGTAGAAACATTCAATTTTGCCGGTTCAACAGTTGTGATAGAACCCACTACAGACTCTTTCTTTTTGTGCGCCATAAGCCACAACCAACAACTTCATCTAACTGACCAACATCTTCTACCATTATCACATTCAGTACTCTACGATTATTGACCTTTTCATCTTTCGGGACAAAGCCGATATAGCGGGAAGGAAAGTTCAGCATATTTATCCGGCACAGCAATGCTATATGCACCATTCATATCTGTTATCGCATTCACCGTAGAGTCTTTTTTTCATAAAGATTGAAACACCAATCAAAGGTTCACCCTTCTCATCGGTAACGTTACCCACAATCTTAAAACCTCGAACTTGCTTTTTATCGCAGGGAGCCTGTTCCGGCACTGAAATCGTAATCTGTCTTCCCGACATTTTATAATTCAACCCCGTTTTTGAGAACAGGCTCATTTAATACAGCATCTATTTTTCTTATTGGAAACTGAAATGGAGACTTTGTTATTCAGATTCTTTTTCACATTCTCTGAATAAATAAATATGTACTTACTATGTTTCTCGATATAATCTAAGATATCTTTAACTGTAGCATTCTCATACTGTACTGAGAATAGATCTTCTTCTTCGGAATTCCAACTAATAGAATTAGCACCGAATGAAGAAAATGGAATCATAAAAAGACGTTTATAATGCAAAAAAAGCTTAAGTCTTTTTCTTTAAGTGTAAAAAAAATACTTTTTCTTTACCATAAAAATTTCTTTTTAGGTTAACAATTTTGGATTTATTGATTTAACGAAGGAATTAATATCGGGTAAATACGCCAATATTTATCCGATTTTTTGTGTATCATGAATAGTATTATCTGTTTCTCATGGCTATATTGGTTTTATAAGATTAATTAAATTGTCATTATTTACTCAAGTATATACTAGTATCACTTTTTTTTCTACTTCAATAGGGATTGTCTGCCGGATACATTCAATCACCTCATCAATATCATCTTTCAAATCCAGTTTTCCATAAACCTTTTCTTTACCTACCATCGGATCGCATTGAATAGGAATGCCATAATAAATACTCAACTTCTGAATGATATGAGATAAATCATTACCATTTAACAACATGACACCATCCACCCAGCTAATATATTCGGCTACGTCCACTTGCTTCTGATAGGCAATTGCGCCATTGGCTATATTCAGCAAATCACTAGGGTACCAGTTGCGCTTTTCTCTCATTCCTATCGGTCACCTCAACAGAACCTTTCCACCAATACAATATTAGTTGCCCCCCCTTGTAGTTTGAAATATTAAACTTCGTACCTAATACCCGTAATTTGAAATCTTCAGATTCTACAATGAAAGGGTGTTGCTTATCATGAGCAACTTCCAGAAACACCTCTCCCTGGGCATATATTTTACGAATATCTCCATTAAAACGACAAGGATAAATCACTTTTGATTGAGAGTTGACAACCAATCGGGTTCCGTCAGACAGTTCAACCCGCACTCTTTTTCCCTGCGGGAACAAGTAACTGGTTATATTCCGGTTCGCCCTTTACTTTCTTCTCTCTTTTTCTCTTATTACTTTAGAATTAACAGCAACCTTTTCCTTCTTTTGAATAGGTAACAAAAGCATCCTCATCCAAATTGAGCTGTTCTTTAGCAGTGATAAGAGTCACTTCTTCAACAGACTGGCTGTCCATCTGTTCGGCAATAGCCTGAAAATCTAAATTAGTGTTTTCACAATGAGTTAAGAAGTGGATGGTTGAAATACAAATTAAAATAGAAATGCTGCGACAGAAGCAGAAGCTACTAAGAAATAATTTCTTCGACGCCTCATTACATCTCTCCGGATCTTTTTGTTTGGTTCGCTCTATTATAGAAGAAGCATCAATCTTTTCATGCCCGCATTTTTCCCCAAAAAAAGAATTTCAGTTTCCCGCCTTCAGGTATAGTAGTAAAAATCATCCTCAAGCCTTTTCTTGAGAATTCAGTTTACCAAATAAATCAGCAAGGCAATGGTATCCTTTTAAGTCCATAATCTTCTTTAATGTTGTTTTATAAATAAAGACGCAACATTAAAAAAAATCTCCTAGTTAAAAATGAACTTTTTTTATTTTTCTCGAAAAGTAAAAATAGCAAGAAGCTCTTTTTAAACAATTAAGCCATTAAAATACAGACAATTAACAGTATACCTTCTATCATTTCTTACGCAAAACCAGATTCAGATTTTTTTTAGCAATTTCTTCTAAAGCAAAAGCAATATGATTATTGATAGTCTTCACAGATATATTTAATATGTCTGCAATCTCTTTATAAGGTAACCCTTCTATCTTCGCCAAGAAAAAGACATGTTTACATTTAGGTGGTAGCTGTTGGATAGCATTGTTTATTTTCTCCATCTCCTCTTTACTAATCATCGCCTCGTCAGGTGACTGGATAGGAGCAAATATAAAATCCCCTATACCGTCAAGCGATAATTCAGTTTTTCCCGTTTCCTTCCTCAAATAAGAAATAGCTTTCCGATAAGTAATCGTCTGTATCCAAGCATTCATATTTTCTATACCACCCAAGGTTTTTCTGTTTTTTTCCAAACCTCATAGAAAACATCACTTACAACCTCTTCAGCCGGTTCTTTTGACCAATCAAAGCAAAAACATAATGATATAGACGTGAAGAATAATATTCCATAAAACGGCAAAAAGCCGCTTCATCACTGTTTATAATTCTGTCTATGTCATTACTTTCAGGTTTCACGGAAGTGTTTTACAGATTACTTCTAATTAACAAAATTGTGCCAAATATAGTAGTATATTAGCAATTATAAAAATAAAAAACCACAAAAACGAATTAAAAGTTATCAATTACGAAAGATTAAAAAGTAACTTGGTAGGACGTGCCATCAGAGACAGATTCTTTTACGCCTCACGCAATAAGTTTTCAAACATGGGGTTCACTCTTCACCTTTTTTCGAAATCCTTTATTCACCCGCTATCGCTGATGAATAAAGGATTTCGAAGAAAAGGTGAAGAGTGAAGGGTATGTTCTCAACATTTCCTGTATGGTCACTTTAAAGTGATGCTTTTTAGCAATCAGAAAGCATCGGGACTTTTGAAAGACCCAAATATTGATTTATAAAAAGCCTCTTACTTAAATAACGTACAGGATACCACACAGAAAGGAATCCGACTGCCAAAACGGTGATAAAAATAAGTACCACATCCCAAGCATGAACGCTGACAGGATAGGCGTCTACAACAAAAAGTACCACCACCGCCTCCCAATGAAATTATACCAAATCTCTGTTGGATAAAACATAGGATTAAGCCCAGGGCAATACCGGAGATAGCGCCAAAAAGAGAAATGAGACGTCCTTCAAAGAGGAATATTCGGGAGATGAGTTTATCACTAGCTCCAAGACTCCGCAAAGTTACTACATCATCCTTCTTATCCAAGATCAACATAGAAAGGGAGCCTATCACATTAAAACACGCAATCATCAGAATAAAAGTCAGAAACAGATAAGAGATGAGCTTCTCTATCTCCATAATACGGAAAACATCTGCCTGCTGCTGATAACGATTTCTGAACAACAAAATCATCACCTAGTATGTTTTCTATTTTAGATTGTACCGATGAAGTATTTACATTAGATTTCAATTTCAATTCCATCGCAGAGACTTCTGTTGTATAATCCAGAAGCTGACGAAGAAAATCGAGAGAAGTCAGAATATATTTTCCATCATATTCTTTGCTTTGATTCACCACAAATACGACACCCGGAGAAGATAGATAATCACGATTAAAAGAAGCGCCGGGATTTGCCATGTTCACTTTGGCATCCTTCGCTTGGGAAGATATACCTGAAGAGGATCGACAAACTCCAAACCAGTTCCCAAGGTCGCAACCAATTCCACTCCCATGACGCCATAATTCACGATCGAATCATGAAGAACGAATTCTCCCGCGCCATAAAGTATGCTGTCTATGGCCGTCAGTTCTTCAAAATTATCCTCCACCCCTTTTAGTACAACCATAGCCTGACGGTCCTTGTATTGCACCATTGCATTCTCTTCGAGCGTCTCTGTAAACACCTCCACTTCAGGAAGCGGCACAAACGGCTACGAATCCGTTCATCTTGTGCATCAAAGACTTTTTCCTTCACGGACCGTAATTTTCAACTGCGGATCAAAAGCCGTAAAAAAAGAGTGCTGGCCACCATATCCTGAAAACCATTAAAAACGGAAAGAGTGCAAACCAAAGCAAGTGTAGCAAGGGCTACCCCGCAGACGGAAATGGCCGGATATGACATTAATGGCATTATGCTTTTTTTTTGAGAAAAAGATAACGCTTCGCTATATAAAAGGGAAAAGTTCACCTCTGCAATGAATTATTTCTTTTTCAGCAATGAATCTATTTTTCAATATAATCCAATGAATCATCCACAAAGAATTTCAGCTCGGGAATGATGCGCAACTGGTGACGCACACGTGTTCCTAACTCATAGCGGATGGATTTCATATTATCATTGATATTCTTTACTATTTCTTCTGGCTTCCTCTCAGAAGGGAACACGCTGAGATAGACGCGTGCAATACTCATATCGGGACTGATGCGGACAGCACTTACCGAGACCAATACGCCATTCATGGACTTAGTCTGAAGCAGGAAAATCTCACTCTACTCCTTTTGGATCAAACGAGAAATCTTATTTTGTCTGGTCGTTTCCATAAAGTTATTTACTGTTTTTACGATTTTACTTACTACCTTTTCACATTATTCCTTATGATCGTTAATCCGTCACGCAAAGGAAGTATTACTTTTTCCACCCGCACATCTTGTGCTACCAAATCATTAAAGGCTTTAATACCAATAGTTGAAGAGCGTCCGTATTGCGGTGTTCCAGCACATGTCCGTCCCACAATGTGTTGTCGGCAATGATATATCCGCCTTCGGAAAGATACGCCAATGTCATCTCGTAGTATTCAATATACTTACGTTTATCACCATCAATAAAAGCCATATCAAAGGTAATGTTCATAAACACGGAACAAGTTCTAAAGCATCACCTATATAAAAACGAATTTTATCGGCAAATGGTGATTTTTCCAACCACGGACGGGTAAAGTCTTCCTGCTCATCATTAATCTCAAACGTATACAACATTCCACCTTCTTCCAGACCCTTCTGCCAGACAAAGGGCAGAATAGCCACTATACGTCCTATTTCCAATATCTGACGGGGCGAATCATTTCTACAAACATCTTCAGCATCCGACCCTGCAAATGCCCGGAAGCCATACGAGGACGGAAAGTTTTACATGCGTATCCCGGTAAAGCGACTTTAAATAATCGCTCTCGGGATCAATATGCTGAAAAATATATTCGTCTATTGATTCGGTTTCCTGCATAAAACATCTTCTATTATTACGAATTACAGATAGCGGTTATTGTTAGGTAATACAGTCTCCTCTGCATGCTTCAAAGCATCTTCCACTACATTAATTTCGAGGAATGATGTTTTCGTTCCTCGCCTTACCACTACTCAAATAACCAACCATATCAGAAGGCTGTAAACGACCTTCTTTCAACAAAATCGGCGCAAATGCTGCAAAGTAATATTCCTGTCCGTTAGCCTTTTCGGGCATATAAATAGCTTCCACCCCATATGACAAAGCCAGATGACGCATGGTCTTTTCTTTATAACAGATGGCCAACACAGGATATTTGCCGCGGAAAGCTGCCAGATTGCGCGCTGTACGTCCACTATAGCTATCAGTAATAATAGCACGTAATCTTCAATTTAGAGGTTGCCTTCACCGCCTGTTTTGCAAGAAATGCCGTAACATCATTACTATTTTCATCCAAAGGAATGCGAATATCAGTTTTCCTCCAACTTATCCTTCTCAGCCTGAGCAGCAATCTTAGTCATTGTTCTCACTGCCTCTACCGGATACTTACCATATAAGCAGTTTCACCACTCAACATCAAAGCATCTGTCCGATAATAGATAGCATTAGCAATATCAGTAACCTCCGCACGAGTAGGACGAGGATTATTTATCATGGTATGGAGCATCTGAGTAGCCACGATTACCGGTTTCTTAGCTAAAATACACTTACGGATTAACATACGCTGAATGCCCGGAATACGTTCTTGCGGAACTTCGATACCCAAATCTCCGCGCGCCACCATCACGCCATCCGCCACTTCCAGAATTTCATCAATATTATCTACCCCTTCCTGATTCTCAATCTTAGCAATAATCTTAATATCACTATTATGAGCATCCAGAATTTCACGTATATCAAGCACATCCTGACGATTGCGTACAAAAAGAATGAGCGATAAAATCAATATCCTTTTCAATAGCATAAAGAATATTGTTACGGTCTTTTTCCGTTAATGACGGAAGATTAATGCGAACACCCGGAACATTTACGCTCTTACGGCTTCCCAAAGTAGCATCGTTCTTGACTTCACACAACAAATAATCGTTAGTCTTATCAATAACTTCCAGTTCCAGATCACCATCATCAATCAGGATCATACCACCGATATTCAGATCGGACACAAAGTTCGGGTATGAAACAGCAATACATTCACGAGTTGTTTCCAAATCCGGATTACCTACAATCTTTACTTTCTCTCTATTTTATATGGAATCGGCTCTGCATTAGCCGTCGTACGAACTTCCGGACCTTTTGTATCCATCAAAATCGCAATACGGTTGGACACAGCACGTACATTTGCAATCAAAGCTTCAAAAAACCTTCACGGCTAGCATGCGCTGTATTCATACGCACTACATTCATCCCAGCTTCAAACAACTGTTTTATAAAATCCACATCACAACGTCTATCCGAGATGGAAGCCACAATCTTAGTCTGTTTCAATAACATAGTCTTTTTCTACCTATTATATATTATTACCTTATTTATTATCTATCCAATAAAGCCTCCAAAGCCAAACGGTACGAATTTGAAGTGCCAAAGCCACAAATCACTCCTTTACAAGCACAAGCAATCATCGATACGTGCCGGAAAGACTCACGACTATGCACATTGGAAATATGCACCTCAATCACCGGAGATGTCACAGAACGAATAGCATCCTGCAAAGCTATGGAAGTATGTGTATACGCACCTGCATTCAAGATTATACCATCCACATCAAATCCCACCTGCTGTATGCAGTCTATCATTTTCTCCCTCGATGTTCGATTGAAAATAGTCGATCTCCACGTCAACGTATCTTTTGCGAAGATCAGCCAAGTAATCTTCAAATGTAACGCTTCCGTAAATGGAAGGTTCACGCTTACCCAACAGATTAATATTTCGGTAATTAATAATTTTTATCTTCATCGCGCAATCCTGTTTTTTTATACCTGTGTATCTGAAAGAATGTGCAAAGGTAGAAAAAAGAAAATGGAAATCAACGAAAAAAAGCATAAGAAGGAACAACAAGAGGCTGATAATCAGGAAGTATCAGCAGTATCTCAAACTCGAAAAGTCCTTATCTCTTAATACTCTGGATGCCTATCTGACGGATCTGGACAAACTGATGAGCTTTCTGACATTGGAAGGGATTTACGTATTGGACGTATGCCTGTCCGATCTTCAACGTTTTGCGCGCCGGATTACATGACATCGGCATTCATCCCCGTTCACAAGCCCGCATCTTATCAGGAATCAAATCATTTTTCCGTTTCCTCATCCTCGAAAACTATCTGGAAGCAGATCCCAGTGAACTATTAGAAAAGGCCCTCTAAAATAGGTTTCAAACTTCCCGAAGTACTGACTGTGGAGGAAATTGACCGGATTATCTCCGCCGTCGACCGCAGCAAAGGCTGAAGGACAGCGAAACAGAGCTATTTTAGAAACACTATACAGGCTGCGGACTTCGGGTATCAGAACTTATCACCCTTAAACTATCCGACCTCTATTTTGATGAAGGCTTTATCAAAGTAGAAGGAAAAGGAAGCAAACAACGACTCGTACCAATCTCCCCCGGGCTATTAATGAAATAAAAGCTTTTTACATCACAGACCGTAACCAGATTGAAGTGAAAAAAAAAGGGCATGAGGATTTTCGTTTTCGTCAGTCAGCGGAGAGGCAAAGGTCTTTCCCGGATTATGATCTTTCACATGATAAAGAATTAGCACAAAAAGCGGGTATTACCAAAAACATCAGTCCGCACACTTTCCGGCACTCCTTTGCCACTCATTTACTGGAAGGTGGAGCCAATTTGAGAGCCATTCAATGTATGCTCGGACATGAATCCATTGCGACAACGGAAATCTATACCCACATCGACCGCAATATGCTTCGTAGTGAGATTATCGAGCATCACCCACGAAATATCAAGTATAGGAAAGAAAAAAGAGGAGTTATTTCATTAAATTATGATAAAATCGCCCCCTTATCTATATAATTATATTAAGAATTAATATCTTTGCGTTACTTTTTTTCTGTGTGAGCAGAAGGAGATTGGCAAATAGACGATATTTAAATTACAAACATTTAATTTATACCTAAAATGACTAAGAAGTTGTACTTGCCTTTACTCATGGCAATGGTTGTTGCATTATTCTCTTCTTTGCAGCAAAAAAAAAAAATGGGTGAATTGTCGCCTGATTACTTCACTGTTACTCCGCAAGTGCTGGAGGCAGTAGGTGGTAAAGTTCCTGCTACCATCAATGGTAAATTCCCTGAAAAGTATTTCAACAAAAAGCGGTTGTAGAAGTTACTCCGGTATTGAAATGGAATGGCGGTGAAGCTGAAATACCAACCGGCTACTTTCCAAGGTGAAAAGTGGAAGGTAACAACCAATCTATCTCTTATAAGATGGGTGGTAGCTACACAATGAAAACCTCTTTTGACTATGTTCCGGAAATGGCTAAGTCCGAGTTATACCTCGAATTCAAAGCTACTATCGGAAAGAAAGTGGTGACTATTCCTGCTGTGAAAATAGCTGATGGTGTAATCTCTACTTCTGAATTAGTAAACAATACATTAGGTAACGCTAACCCTGCATTGGGCGAAGACGCTTTCCAACGTATCATCAAAGAAAAACACGATGCCAACATCATGTTCTTGATCCAACAAGCTAACATTCGTTCCAGCGAATTGAAGACTGCTAAAGAATTCAACAAAGAAGTAGCTAACGTAAACGAAGTTTTGCTAACAAGAAGATCAGCAACATCGAAGTTTCTGCATACGCTTCTCCTGATGGTGGTGTAAGCTTGAATACTACTCTTGCTGAAAACCGCGAAGACAACACAATAAGCTGTTGAGCAAAGACCTGGAGAAAGCAAAAATCGACGCTCCGATCGATGCTAAATATACTGCACAGGACTGGGAAGGTTTCCAAGAACTGGTTTCTAAATCTAACATCCAAGACAAAGAGTTGATCCTCCGCGTTATTGCAATGTATCAAGACCCTGCTCAAAGAGAAAGCGAAATCAAAAACATCTCTGCTGTATACAAAGAATTGGCTAACACTATTCTTCCTCAGTTGCGTCGTTCTCGTTTGACTTTGAACTATGAAATCATCGGTAAGTCTGACGAAGAAATCACTAAACTGGCTTCTTCTTAATCCTTCTGAACTGAATGTAGAAGAATTGCTGTATGCTGCTACACTGACTAGCGATCCTGCTAAACAAGAAGCTATCTATACTCAAGCTACCAAACAATTCCCGAACGATTACCGTGGTTACAACAACTTGGGTAAATTAGCTTACCAGGCTGGTAACATTGACAAAGCTTTGAATCTTACTTCAAGAAAGCTGCCAGCGTTAATGCTACTCCTGAAGTTAACATGAACTTAGGTTTGGTTTCTTTGATGAAGGGTGACAAAACTGCTGCAGAAGCATACTTCGGTAAAAGCTGCCGGAACAAAAGAACTTGGCGAATCTATGGGTAACCTGTACATCGCTCAAGGTCAATATGAAAGAGCAGTTAACTCATTCGGTGACTCTAAGACTAACAGTGCTGCTTTGGCTCAAATCCTTGCTAAGGACTACAACAAAGCTAAAAAACACATTGGCTGGTGTAGAAAAACCGGATGCTTACACAGACTATCTGATGGCTGTATTAGGTGCAAGAACTAACAATCTTTCTATGTTAACAAGCAGCCTGAAGAGCGCAGTTGCTAAAAGATTCTTCATTAGCTAAGAAAGCAGCTACTGACCTGGAATTTGCAAAATACTTCACAAATGCAGATTTCATGAGCATCGTTAAATAAAGAGAATTACCACTCTATTTTAAATATTAAGAATTGCCTGTCATTATAAATGACGGGCAATTCTTTTTTATCCGTAAAAACCGTACTTTTTCGCAGAAAAAAGAATTCAAAGCAATGAAAGAGAGCAGCATTTTAATCCTTATAATCATCTGTCTGTGTGGTTGTGGCAAATCTTCTAAGAAAACAAGCATAACCGGGGAAATCAAGGGACTGGGTACAGATACGCTCTACCTGTACGGAATGGACGAATCCTTTGATCGGATAGATACTATTTTCGCGAACGGAGACAAATTCTCTTACACCACCTCCATAGACACCATAACTGGTACCTATCTGCTGATTGATAACCAGAAATAGAATATCCAATCTTCCTCGATAAAAAACCAAATCAAGATAAAAGGAAATATAGACCACCTCGAATTTCTGGACATCAACGGGGAATAAATATAATGAAGAATTCACGGTTTCAGAAAAAGAACTGGCGTAGTTTAAACAACCCTTCCGAAAAAGATTTAGAGCAAAAGGCAGAAGAATTCATCACGGCACATCATTCTTCTTTTGTCAGTCTTTACCTGTTGGATAAATACTTTGTGCAGAAAGACTCTCCTGATTTCAACAAGATAAAGAAATTAATTGAAGTCATGACAGGAATACTGCAAGACAAGCTATACATCGAGCAACTGAATGAAGCCATTTCCTTGTCCGAAAAGACAGAGATAGGGCAAATATGCTCCGTTTTTCAGCCTTCCTAATATAAAAGGAGAGAAAATTACCCGTTCATCCGAAGATCTCAAAAAAAGAAGAATCTGTTAATCAACTTTTTAAATTATCATGGACAGATAGTATTTCCAATCATCAAAGCAATAGCGAATTAAAAAGAACTTTATCAAAAGTACAAAAAAGAACAAACACATCGCTATGCTCGGGGTCTCCTTTGACATGGACAAAGAAAGAATGGCAGGATGCTATTAAACGTGATACGCTCAATTGGGAGCAAGTCTGTGATTTTGGCGGGCTAAATTCCGAAGTTGCCAAACAATATGCCATCAAAGAAGTTCCAGCAACATTCTTCTGTCGGCAGACGGTACGATTCTAGCGAAAAACCTCAAAAGGAGAACAGTTGAAAAAGAAGATTGAAGAAGTAGTTACGCTGCTGAAGAAAAAGGAAAAACAAGACAATAAGAAGAAAAAATAACCAGTAATCAAACGTGTTAATTAAAGTATTCGGAGCGGCTGTTCAAGGAATTGATGCAACACTCATCACAATCGAAGTAAACAGCTCGCGTGGCTGTATGTTCTATCTGGTCGGCCTTCCGGATTCTGCGGTCAAAGAAAGCCATCAACGCATAATCTCCGCATTACTGGTGAATGGTTATAAAATGCCCACCACCAGTAATATAGTAGTCAACATGGCACCTGCTGACATTCGAAAAGAGGGTTCAGCTTATGACTTGCCTCTTGCCATCGGATTATTAGGAGCTAACGAAACCATCTCTTCCGAGAAGTTTTCCCGCTATTTGCTAATGGGCGAACTAAGTCTGGACGGAAGTATCCAACCTATCAAAGGTGCGCTTCCCATTGCTATCAAAAGCTCGCGAGGATGGTTTCGAAGGACTAATCATTCCCCAACAAAACGCACGGGAAGCTGCTGTTGTCAATCAATTAAAAGTATATGGAGTCAGTAATATCAAGGAGGTCGTCGAGTTCTTCAATAATGAACGCGAATTAGAGCCGACTGTTGTCAATACACGGGAAGAATTCTATCAACAGCAGACCAACTGTGACCTGGATTTTGCAGACGTAAAAGGACAAGAGAATGTAAAAAGGGCACTAGAAGTTGCGGCAGCCGGAGGGGACATAATTTAATAATGGTAGGCGCTCCGGGCAGCGGTAAATCAATGATGGCAAAAACGCCTTCCTTCCATTCCTTCCTCCTCTTTCACTGGGTGAAAGTTTAGAAACCACCAAAGATACATTCAGTTGCCGGAAACTGAAACGCGGGTCCTCATTGATTTCCCAACGTCCATTCCGCGACCCACACCACACAATTTCCCAAGTGGCGATGGTTGGTGGAGGTAGTTTTCCACAACCGGGAGAAATCAGTCTGGCACATAATGGAGTACTTTTTTAGATGAACTATTCTCAAAAGCTATTTAACCATTGTATATTGTTATATATCAACTATTTAATCAGACAGAACAACCATTCAATCCAGTAAAATTCAGTTTCCGCACCGATGCAAGCCCAACAAAGCCTCACAATCGGTCAGCCTCTCATCTCAATTCCTGCTGTCTCCTTTGAAGAAGAAAAGTAAATTCCGACCTAGAGCACCCTCTCAACTCCAATATTCACAGATTTCAACCTAGTATTAGTTTACTCTCAATTACTATAGAGTTCTTTACAATACCAATTTCACAGATAGAGTTTCTATGAGAAGTAGCTGTTTCCAAAACAATAGCAACGAAATCTAAGTTCCCATATATGTCTTATATTATGTGAGATAATATAGCAAGATTATGTTTGATTCTGATTATATATGCTATACTTCTTTATAATTGGGTAGCTCTAATAAAGTGCGAAGAAGTTCATCTTTATTCCTATCCTCATCTTTAATATGTTCTTCTAATTCTTTAATATTGGATTCTACAAGTTCATTACATATATCCTTCTGCACTTCCTTTAGCATATCTAAGCTGATTAAAGTTCTCATCTCAAATATATTAACATCCTCTAGTGGACTACCTAGTGTTATGAATTTATCAAAAACGAATATGTAGTTATCGGGATATTTGTCATACCGTATCATTGCTCCTACACTGAAACGCGCTTCATTCTCGAAGAATTTCATTATAACATCTAGTTTATTGCCATGTTTACGTTTAAGAATCCTATCTCTATATCTATCAAAGAAATGTGGTATATATGCACCGTTCTTACCTATTTTAATAATGGTGCTAGGACAGGTCACTACATATATGCCTTCCGGTTGGCGGTAACATCTTGCAATTAATGGTATAAACTTATGCTTCCAGTATGCATTAAAGCTATATCTGATAATATATATATGACCTGTGTTGGTGGTAATCTTTATAGGTTTAAAAAGTGAAATGGTCTATTCCTTTGGTCTGTATATACTTTAGGTATCTATCCTTCATTCCGAAGAAGTCTACTTCCCTTTCTCGGAGATATTCTTCATAATCTATCTTATATTCATCAAGGACTTTTGTGTACAGCATAACCTATTACTATTAACTAGAAAGGGTATCCAAATGGATACCCTAAAGTGTTTACTTAGTAGTATTAATTAGTAGAAGAATCTAAAATAGCTTGTAGTATGTCTGTTGGAATATCTTTAAAAGCTTCTTCTGGTTCTCTAATTTGAGTTCCTTGCAGTTCTTAATCCATTCCTCGTACTTCTCGATTTGCCTGTCACACCAACAAACCATATCAGCCGGTGTTGCAGTATTACCAAACCAAGAGCCATACAAATCAAATAATTCTTCACGACTTAACACTACACAAGTTGCTTCATTCTGATTCTCCATAATGATAAATTAATTAGGGTAAATAAATTAACCTTTAAATCTACTCAAAGGCTTGCCGTTCCTTACGGTATTAGTCCATAAGTTGTTTACAAGTAAACGAACATAAAGCGCAATTAAGCCATTATGGTATCTCTAAATGAAACGCCACAAATGTACAAATATATTTTAAATAAGCAATCAAGTCTAATATAATTTATGCTATAAATTAATGTGTTATTGTAGATATATATCATAATGGTCTTGAATGATAGTATGGAACTAGGTATATATTCATAGTAGTTATAATACTTTTATAATACTACAGTATCTTTATAGTAATACAGCATACTAATAGACTGTAGTAATCTATATACATTCTATCAATGTCTTTATAACTAGAATTTGCCTGTTGTCATACTGTAAATATCCAATAAGGTGAACGCAAGTGGGACAGAACTTTTGAGAGTTTGACTTATTACACTCCGAACGGTTTTGTCTCATTTTTCGGAGATTCATGGCTGCAAGCACTCTCACGTGTGTTTATCCATGCGGACGAGAGCGGAGAGGTGAATACGCAACGCTAACATTCCCTACGGCTTGTCAATCTTGAAATGACCGCTCCGTTTATCTTCCAGACTTGCCACCATAAATCTAATTCGTTTCAAATGAGTGGGCTGACCTATCCGGCACTTGGAATTTGAGACTGTGACATATCAGAGACACAATAATTTACATCGGGCTTTGAACTGCCGACTGATACGCCCAGAAGTGAAAAATAATTCAAGGCAAGACGTGCACTGTTCACCTGCACACCGTAAATCAGAGCAAGATTCGTTTTCAAGTTCGAATCAGTTTCCAAGCTAGCAGAAAAAAGAGCATATCTTCACTTCATAAGGCTCTCAACATAAAGTTTTAAAGAAAGTTTACCGAAGCGTTTTGGCACCTCACCGAAGTGCAGTATCTTTGCACTACCAACATGAGATAAGGGTGGTATCACTGAAACTACTAAATTACCCACTTGAAACATATCTGAATATACCTACCGATTCAATCCACCTTATCTTGCCAGATTACCTATTTAATAATTATTCATGGTACTAAGAATGAGTGAGGAAACAGAACTTACATTCAAACAGTTACGTGAGCTTGCATTAGCCCACCATATAGCAGATAATAGAACGATGATTGGAATATGGGCTAAGCTCAATGGATATTCCAAGAGACGCAAGCAGAGAGATAACAAGGTTTACACCGTTTACATCAAGATGAATAATGATACATGAATAACTTCTAATGAAGGGAGGACAGTATTACTGGTTCTCCCTTTTACCGTTAATAAGTAAGCATACTAGACAGGGTATGTATTTGCAACTAATCATCTAATTAGTATCACTATCTACTAATGTGCTTTGCTAATACAGCAAAGTTATGTGCTGAAATATTGATATTGCCAGATTATAAGGGTGTGCTTATTCCCCTTTAGCGGTGTGCTTAATCCCCTTTTGGAGCGTGCTTATTCACCCCCTGTCTATACTCCTAGATACTACACTCCATACAGCCATACTGTAAAGTTCTGACGAACTTTCAGTAGGCGGGATAAGTAGAATATATAAATCAATAATATATGTGGCATTATAATAATAATTTATATGAGAAACTAAGCGAACTAAGGAAAGTGAACAGACTAAGTTCCACTAAGATGAGATTCTTGTTAAAGACCAATCAGATTATTTTGATTAACCATATTGAGCGTTTGCCTTATGAAAGACACGAAACTCCCATTCAAGGAGTACACAGTAATGAGTAATAATCTGATTCAGAATCTAAACTGTTCAGATGTGTATAGGACTTATACCTTGCTACTGACAGCAGATAAAGATTCTTTGGAAACTAATACTACATTAAAACAGCTTGCAGGGTTTGTAGGGGAAGAACTGGATAATTACAAGAAGAGTAAGAGTACATTATCTTTCAATGACAAATTAAGGGCTACAGGCGAGGTTGTTGTACGTGATATAGATTCCAAACGGAAGGACAGACATTGGACTATGTACAGATTCAACCAAGTAGAGCCAGGCAATTATAGAAGAATTGGCAGAGAGTTCTACGATACTTACAATACTTTAGATTTGAAGCTAAGAGGATTCATATTAAAACTATTCAGTGTAACAGAGCCGCATAGCCATGTTATCAAATTATCACCCATAAGGAAATTGGAGAAGCGTATTCACATGGGACATGATACTATTAGTCGGTACATAGAGACAGTTAAAGGATTTGGATTTATTGGATGAAATTGGTGACTGTCTGATTCTAAAGGTCAAAGGCTTAATAATAGACCAGCCTAAAGATAAGCAAGTAAAGAAACTAATTGCCATGTTCGACCACATGATAGAGTTCAACGAAGGCAATAACAAACCATTATCCAGAGAATGTATGATTTATAAGAAGTATAAGGAGAATGGATTTAAAAATGTCAAGAATATCCACGCTTTTATGAAGTCAATACAAGCAGGTACAGTAGGAAGAAAGCGACCTGTTAAGGAAGATATACCTTATGAGATTATTCTGTAGTTAGTTTGTAAGCAATAAAGCTCCAGACCATTAAACGGGTTTGGGGCTTTTTTATGTATATCCCCAACTCAAGAATATAGGTACTTGAAATTCATACCCCCGCCCCTTTAGATTTAGGTCGTGTTTCTATTTAGACTTTATGCAGCTATAGAGTGAAATATTTGATTTGTCAGTAAGCGTATAAGTACATATATATCATACACCCTTCTGTTGTGTTACAAATTACACCCCATACCAAATCATTAGGTAAAAAATGAAAGGATAACATGAATTGCCATTCAGCCCACAAACCTTTTGAACTTCTGAAATGTGCGGACTTATCAACGATTTGTATATGTCTACATATAAAGATGCACAAAGGAAAGTGATAAGAAAGAACTTCATGTCAAGCCCTCATTTTGTCCTTAAATACACTATTTACTAATCTATTATTATGCGTATGGAGAATTTAAAGATTTTATTGACGTTTGGGATAATTCTAATTGTGCCAGTAGTCTTAATGCCACAGTTCTTTATTGGATTATTAATACTGATTGTGGCTTGCTTAGCTTTCAGACAGAGGAATTTCTAATATTAACTTAATAATTACAGATTATGGAATCAACATTACAGATTATGCCAGTACAAAGAACTAGTAGAAACTTTGGTGAATTTGCAGAAGAAGCGGTAATAATTGAAGAGCCAATTATTAAGCAGAAACGACCTCTATTCATTGAAGCCAATACGATTGAAGCCAGTTTGGAGCATCCCTAAGGAATGATTGTATTATACCCGTATTCGCAAAAGGACAACGAAGCTACATTATCTCATGTGGCTTTCATTGAAGCGGTACAGGATGCAACCAATACATTCTTTAGCGGTGAACAAATTGAATCGCCAGATATTCGTGTTTCTCATGTAATCAAAGGTAGGATTCCCGAAGCAATACATAATCCAGCCAAGCAGTTACTAGAGAGTGACAAGACTATTTACTACGAAAGGTGCGCTTTTGTTATTGAAGTTCCTACTATCTATGAGACAGTACACGGTAACAGGCTAACCCTTACTATTGGTGGTGTAAGATGCTTATAACCATACCAATCTTTATTCAAAGAAAGGTGCGGAGCGGTTTAAAGTGTTTATTGGCTTTACTTGTAAGGTTTGCACAAATCTATGTGTATCTACAGACGGTTATCTTAGTTGCTTGGAAGTTACCAATACAAGGGATTTATATCAAGCGGTATTGGAAATGTTCCACAAATACGATGCAGCCAAACACATACATTTGATGCAGTCTTTAGGCAATACCAGTATGACAGAGCATCAATTCTGCCAACTACTTGGAAGAATGAGACTTTATCAATCACTACCGCAAGGCTATCAAAAGGATATACCTAAAATGTTGCTTACTGATACACAGGTTAACAATGTGGCTAAAGCATATATCAATGATGAGAACTTTGGCAGCTTGGGAAATGATTTGTCTATGTGGAAGTTCTACAACTTGCTCACAGGTGCAAATAAGAGTAGCTATATAGATTCATTCTTAGATAGAGCCTATAATGCTACAGAACTTGCAACGGGTATATGTTCCGCTTTACACGGTGATGACAAATACCAGTGGTTTCTTAGTTAGTGGTATTACAGAGTACTTAATAGGGGCATCCATATAATAAGGGTGTCCCTTGATTATTCATTACCTATTAATATTCAAAAGATTATGTTACAAGCATTATTAATCGTTATATCTTGGATTATCTTGTTACTTGTTTTATGTGTGCAATTTCACCTGTTGTATTCTTCTTGATGATTATTTGGACTATATACAAGATTATTACGGTGAAGTAGTACATGAAGAACTAATAAGGGTATCTATATACTATATATAGGTACTCTTTTTCTCTATTATTAGCCAGTAGTATAACATTCACTTCTGTTATTAGTGAATGTTTAACTAGTAATCAGCAAGTTAGATATTCCAGTTTAAAATTAATATTCACTTATATTAGTTTCACTATAAAACAGAACGTTATGTCACTTAAATATTCAAGTACAACAGCAGATTATCTGCAATGGAGCGAAGCGATGAACTTAATAAGAAAGTTGGCAAGGGATAGTAATTATAAGATGTCACTTCTTATTGCTTTGGGTTGTTTCACAGGTCTAAGAATTTCTGATATTCTTGCTTTGAGGTGGAATCAGATATTAGATGCGGAAGAATTTACCATTACAGAGATTAAAGACAGGGAAAGCAAAGGACTATTAGGATTAATATGCAGCTACAGCAACATATCCGAGATTGTTATGAGCATATAAATCTAGTTGGCATAAATGCTCCTGTATTGATAAGTCAGAAAGGGACAGTGTACACAGTTCAGAGAATCAATGTCATGCTGAAAGAGATTAAAAAGAAATACAAGTTGCATATAGGCAATTTCAGTTGCCATTCTCTTAGGAAGACCTTTGGTAGACAGGTTTATAATATGAACAGTGATAATTCAGAACTTGCACTTGTCAAACTCATGGAGCTATTCAATCATTCCAGTGTATCAATTACTAAAAGATACTTAGGATTGAGACAGGAAGAACTATTAAATACCTATGACTGTCTTAGTTTCTGATAATTGAGATTTGAGACAGAATGAATCGGAGTTTACTTATTTATACTCTGAATAGTTCTGTCTCAATTTATGGATATTCAGAGTAGAAATAGCTCTCAACTCTCATTTTAACAGATACATTTAATTGCAGAATAAAATACCTTTCATTATCTTTGTGCCAATCCTAGAAATAGGAGGACATATTAACGAAAGGCATTTTGTTATTGTCTCTATTCATCGAATCTTGCAAATTTGAAACCATACAGAGACAGTAACAACAATGCCCGTGCTGATGTTTACTTTCTACCCAGTAGAGTAGCCTGTAATATTATTGGCATGGGTAACTGTTGTTATATCTTGTATGGTAGGTTTTGCAAGAACCTGATGAATGAGGTGTACAATGGTTCCCATGCCTTTCTGTATGTAGAATTGTATCTATTGGGAACTGGATACAACAAATGATAGACTATGGAACAGGCATATTTACAACTAGTCCCTACCTCTCAAACAGTATGTAGACAGTTAAAATCTTTACTAAATCCAGAGATTAGGCATTTTTATATTAAAATCTTTGGGCAAATAAACTAATTATTATATTTGTGACAAAATAAAGTATTATAGCAGTCAATTATATGCTATCGGTTCTCTAGTACTTTAAATACTATGGATTAACTACTTTCTTGGGGAGAATTGGGAAGTATAAATCAATATCTATAAGAAGCAGACATACTACTTACTTACCTATTCAGTTCTATTATCAGATAGTAGAATGAATCCACAGAATTATATTCAACCTTTTAACAAGGATTATTTAGATTATATACCCTTCACTATGAAAGGTTGAATAGCAACTAACATACAGAACTATTAAAATTTAAGATTATGTATTCATTGATAATTTTATTAAGCAGAGGTAGGATGTCAGACTATGCAGATTTTAACAGTAACGGTAGTGTGGCATTACATATAATAGTCATACTTGTTATTGCAGGTTTCTTCTTATATGCCTACATAAAGAATAAATAGGACAAACATAAATAAATGGAATTATGTATCGCAAATTAATGGTAACTTTAAAAAGGAAGTGACATAATAATCAATCTGGAAGAGGGAAATGTAATAGACAGTGTCATAACATCACGTTTCAGACATCCAGACTTTCTGCCACACAACAAAATATATTAATTGGCATACCGCATACCAATACCCAAGAATTTATAACAGATATTAGTCAGCAAGTTACTTTCTTAAATGAGAAGCAAGGAGATGTAACTGCCATGACTATTTTGGATGCAATATTTAATTCATGCCAAAAGCATATAAGGCAATATTATAGGCTTATAGATACGGATATGTACACCTATATTGATGCCGCTATGCACATTATGGATGCTTGTCACTTCTTTAATGAGAAACAAATGCAAGAATATTATCAATTCTGTGCTTCCCAAACTATTAATAGATTTTCTTATGCCTTATGGCTTAATACTGGTGACGAATTAGTAAAATTAACTGATTTGAAGTAACTATAATCGTAAATGAATGAGAGTATGAATCGTTTACAAACATTTATTATCAATTTCAAGCAGAAATGTTTGGAGCATGGCGTTGAATATAAGCCAAGAGATAAAAAGGAATTTGATAATTTTTATAAAATGGGATTTGTTTTAAGCAATTATAAATTAGGGTACTATGATGTGCACTTATTAATTGATTATGAGGATAATCTAAAAGCAATTCACCTATTGGGAATTGAACCTCACATCTCTATGATTGCAAAGGAGATACAGAGTACGAATGTATTTTTGTGGCATTCCCGTTATTGTTAGTGCCTTGAATAATCAATATTCGCCTGCATCCATTACTATGATTTGTATATAAATTTATACGGTATGCTCGTATGAAAAAGATATTGTTAAAAAGTGCACTATATTAATCGTTGTACTTTGTTCTTGCCAATCCAGACAGCAAGTAACAGCACCTATCTCCACTATAGATAGTACATTACAAACTAATGCTACTGCCATATTGGAAAGCAAGTTATCAGAGATAAATGCCCAATCTGGGCAGGTTATAGTAATGGAAGTTCAATCAGGGCAAATAAAAGCTCTGGTTGGACTTACTAGGAAAAGACAGTACGAACTACCAATCATGTGAGAACTTCTCTGTATGGCAGTCTACTGGTCTGATGCACCCAATATCGTTATTGGCAGCTTTAGAAACTGGTAAGGTGAAGTTGAGTAATAAGGTTGATACTGGAAATGGTATCTACCAAGTTCAAGGCAGAGAACTTAAAGACCATAATTGGCATAGAGGTGGGATATGGTGAGCTTACAGTACAGGAAGGATTGGCAGCTAGTTCCAATATTGCCATTTATAAGACTATGGAGAAAGCATTTGGTGATAATCCTCAAGCCTTCTTCGATTTACTTGCTAATATGAGCTATGGTAAGCCAGATAGTATCACAGGAATAGCCAATCTAAAGCCTGTACACTTTATAACTCCTAAAGATAACAACTGGACTAAGACAGCCTTTGTATGGTCTAGTATCGGTTACAATCTACATGTATCGCCAATTCAAATACTAACCTTCTATAATGCTATCGCCAATAATGGGAAGATGATACAGCCTCAACTATATAAGGATAGTGTAGTAGTTATTAATCCCCAAATAGCTAGTAGGGCTAGTATTGATAGTTTGAAGAAAGCTCTAGTATTTAATATTACTGACGGATTAGGTCAACCTGCCAAGTCTGATAAGGTACTAGTTGCAGGTATGCAGGGAACTAGTTCATTATCTACTAATGAGGATAGTACTAAGGATATGTATGCGGTAGAGTTCTGTGGTTACTTCCCTACTGATAATCCTAAGTATAGTATCATTGTATCTATTAATAAGGCTGGATTACCTGCAAGTGGTGGACTAATGACAGGTGATGTATTTAAGAAGATAGCTGATAATATCATTGAAGAATAATCATTATCTTTATAGCACAATTATACACAAGAGACATGGAAGAAGTAAAACAATATGAATGTCCTAAATGCGGCTACACAACACCAGTACTACATTTTGGTTGTGGATTTAGAGATTATTATGAGGTCTATATTTGTAAGGCTTGTCAAACAATACAGAGTTCTTTTGGTTGCAACAGAGGATTGTATGTCTGAGTTTGATGAAGAAAGTGAACTTGATAATGTTAACCTAGTAACAGTCTATGGTGAGGATTACAACAATAAGGAATTGGTAGAATATAGCAAAAAAGAGAGAAAGCTAAAAAAGTGCAATCACTGTTCATCACAGGTTATTTCTGAAATTCCATATCAAATAGAAATAGACTTTCAGAATTTGACAGATATTGATAAGAGATTACCACACATGAAATACTATTTAACTTTTAAAGATATAGTTAAAATGGTAAGAAAAGGCAAGAAGCGAATTATTCATTGTAATGATTGTCACTATGATGTGAAGTATAATAGTTTTATGGATGATTTTAATATCAAATGTATTCATTGTGGTAATAATCAGTTAGAAGTTTGGGATGAAAAGCATTGTCCTAAATGTGGTGAAGAAATGGTATGGGGTGGAGACTGGGGAAGGAATTTCCTTATAGCAGAGTGGGATTAATATTAACAGATAAATATCTTTATATATCCATTAATAGGAACTACAGCATTAATAGGAGGAATGAATTATGATAGAAATGAGTAATAGTGAGTATAACGAATTGCTTAACGACCTTTATGCTAAGGTTGAAGCAGGAGAGATGACTGAAGAAGAAGTTCTTGTAAGAAGATGTGGAGTGTAGATAAGATATGGATGCCCCAGACCCACGTGAACCGCATGATGTACCAGATGATTATATATCACCTAGTAGTAATTGTTAATATGATGACAGTAGAGACTTTAATAGTAAAGTTAGGTGTAAATCCTAAAGAAATATCTAAAGTCTGAAATAATACTACTCACTAGCTTAGTAGAAAGATACAATCATGGTTATATGCGTAGGTCTATCTACTTTAGTTATGAAGAGGTACTCATAAAAGAAGCAGAAGGTATTATACACGGATATTTACCAGAGATTGACGGTATTATATATGAGGATTAATTGATGACTATTGAAGAATTAATGAATAAATTAGGGTTGACAGAAGTATCTAAGGTAGATAGGCAACTGTTAGACCATTTACTGCATCTATACAATACAGGTCAATTAAAAGTTGTATCTATAAGCCGAGAAGAAGCACTACTACAAATGGCAGATGCATATCTTAATAATTGCTTACCTCAAATTGATGATATTATATATAGAGATTAGTAGAAGGAGCAACCTATGGATTTAATGGAAGAAAGTGGATAAGCAGACCACAAAGACGAATAACTAAATTATCTGATTTATCAGACGGAGGAGTTATAGCAAGAATAAAGTTTTATAATGCCAATAAGGAATATACAGTGGATAGCTTTAAGTTAATGTTTGAAGATTATGAGAAATCTATCTATTGTTGCCAAGACTTTATAGAACTATGCCAAATCATTAACGATTATAGCTACATAGTAGATTATATTAATAATTCCCATTTCAGAAAATGAATTAGATATATTTACTCCAGAATTTGATAAGAAGCGTACTCACCACATAACATCTCATAAATCAGACAAAGACACGTTACAAGTGAGAGTAATTTCTAATGAAGGAGTTATTAAGAGCTATGATATGTCTGCGATAGGAATTACATTTGAGAAGATGTATCACATTATAGATAAGGAACGTAATGGTTATTGAAATGGTCAACTATAATTGGCACTCCGGTAACTATATCTAAAATGAATAAATATGATAACAGCAGAGTACAAGAGAGACGCAATTAACTCGGTATTGATGAATATGGATTATCAAGAGAAGAGTTTTGGAAAGACCCTAAGAAGTTCCTTTGATAATTTAGATGATAAGGATGCAAAAAAGTTTTACACTAGAAAATCTTTATGGAGGTATTATAATTATAAACCTTAAATGAATTTATGAGAAGATTTAACAAGTATGGATTTGGTACAGCAGTTGGAGTTCCTACTGCGGCTACTATTAATAATTATGACAATGGAAAGTGAGGATAAAACAATACCCGAGTGGTGCAATATTAAATGTGAGAAGATAGTTGAAGAAATAGCCCCCGGATTCAAATGTGTTAAGGATGCTATAACAGGTGAAATATTGGCTTTTATACATGAGGAGTTAGATGATGATATGCTAGACGAACAGGCAGATGAATAACTATGAATGAATATGATAACAGCAGAGTATTGAATGTATGGAAACAATGACAGCAAGTGAGATGTGGGATATTATGGAAGAATTAGGAATTGCAGTAGACAAATCTTTCATTGAGGTGATTTAACTCCACCCACTTTAGAGGAACTATGTAGAATGTTTGGAGTTAATAGCTTAGAGGAACTTAGGAATATGCCTCATGGTCCAATGGCTTTCTGATATTAATAAGAAGAATTTATGAGAAGTTTAATAAGTATGGATTTGGTACAGCAGGCTCTTTATGATTATGAATAATAACAATAAATAATTATGGCAAAGAAGAAAGGTCCTTATGTGGAGATAATAGGTAAATGGAAACATGAATGTGTATCTCCTTCTAGACGTTATGACACAAATTTAGAAACTGGAGAAGTAATAATAGCAGATACGTTCTTTACATGGGAAGACTGGGAAGATTGGTTTGATTCTATGGAAGATGTAGAATCTACCAAAGAAGACGAACAAGCAGATGAACAACTTAGTAACAATACTTAACATTCTTGCATTAGTTTAATAGGTTAATAATCAGTAACTTTATTTCAAACATAACACGTATTATTAATTAATATAACTAATCTATGAATAATCAATCAGAGAATAAAGAACCAGATTTCTTTACCCCTAATGCTCCAATTAAATATGCAATGGCAGGAGGAAGAGGGGTAATGATAGGCTGTGGGATTATAACAGCCCTATATGTCATAGGCGTAATTGTAGGGTTGTGTTTGGGATATGGTTGGAGTAGCCTTCTTCTGCCTTTCCTGCCATTTATCATAATTGGATTTATTGGCTACATTTGGGAGATGTTTAAGAAGTTCTATAATCTAGGATATGCTAAGAAACGTTAGGATATAAAGTCTTTGTATAACCATATATCCTACCTTACGTTAGTAAATTCCTATGTACTTGACCCTACTAGTAGGGAATAGTAATATTATTACCTAGCCATTCAAATAACTTGTTTAGATAATACTTGATAGGCTAGATACAATATTACGTATAAATCAATTATTATATAAGAATTAATTATCATACAAGAAATCCTTATTATTCCTTTGAGGTTATTAAATTTCATACTACATTTGCAACGCATTTTCAGATAATAGTTAATTTACTAGCTTATAATCTGAATATCCAGTAAGGTTTGCTGGTAATAAATGTATTATTAACTTAATAATTAAAACTATGTCAAATTTGGAAAATGCTAATGTAAAGAGTGCTGAAGAACGTAAACGTGCAGAAATGCATAGAACTTATGGAATGTGGTATAAAGAGGGAGCAACAGCCCGACCTTGTTTCTTGGTGTGATGCAAGAATAGCAGTTTACAGTGAATGGATTAAGAACTGTACAGAACTGAAACATTCAAGTCAAGCACAGTTATTGAGTGGCATGTCTAAAGAAGTTCTTTAGAAGCAGCTTTTAGCTGCATTAAACGCCCAATAGTATCTTTGTGAGGTTGTGCCAATGTCTTGACACAACCTCATTTTCAATTTAATCAACCACATTTACTAGTTAATAATTATATTCAGTGAAATATTACATCTTGTAAGTATAATCTATTTCCCAACCATTCTGCATACATATCTTTATCAGTTCATTAAAGGTTACTAACATATCTACATCTTCTGTTTCAGTCACCAATGTAGCATGAGAGATAACAAAGTACTCTCCAGTATCATAAGCATCAAACTTATTCCTTCCATTTTGAAATGTAGCATAAACACTACTAATATAATAGGCTACCTTGTTATTCCTCTGATTACCGTCATATAGTACGTTATAAATTCCATTTATAGTATATACTTCCAATAGAACTATACCATTCTTCATTATCCTATTAGTAGCTGGTGATACATAGGTTGTAATCCTATAAGGATATATCTTGTCTATTAGTTCCATTACTAAGTTCCTCATTTTAATAGGGTCTGATTCTGCCTTCTCAATGGCATCCTTTGGTAAAGTAGGTTGGTTGAAGAATGTCCTCATATTCTCCAATCTTAACTTCTCTGCACTTAAAAGCTTCTATCTTATCCTTGCACTCCGCTCTCTCATTCTCACACTTAGTTAGGGTTTTATAGTACTTATCTTTAGCTATATCCATTACAGAATCCGGAGCATCCATATAAGCACTATAAAAGCTCTTTTTCTATCAATCTATCCATGTTGGATATATGAGATGTAAAGTTGGCTATATTCATTTCCAAATTGGTTATTTTATCGGTAAGTTCCTCCACCTTAGCTACTCTATCTTCATCATTCAAATTGGCAAATCCTATTAGCTCCTGTTTAACTAAGCCCCAAATAATAGCTTCTAATTTCTCATTACTAATTGTAATGCGACTACTACAATCTGTAGCATTATTGATACCCGACATACATGACCACCTAATAGCTACCTTCCCATTCATCAATCTATATTTATCCCCCTTATCTCCACCACGTTTCTGTGGAGTTAATGAGTGTTCACAGATAGGACATTTAAGAAGTTTACTCAATATATAAGTAGCCTGTTTTGGATAAGGAGTTCTAGCAGTTCTATTTGTAGCTCTCTTAGTGGTGGCTTTATCGAACATAGCCCTAGTTATGATAGTAGGTATCTCGACTTCAAACTCATCTACATCTTCTGTATCTGGGTCAGTAAGAGATACAACCTTTATACCAGTACAATAAGGTTCAAAGGTTAAAAATATGCTCTATAGTCCCTATGCTGAATTTCTTATTAAATTGTTCACCATACTTGGCAGTAATAGCCAAAAGCTGTAGATTTCAGTGTTGCACCGTCTTTAACATATTCTTCAAATACATCTACCACAACTTTAGCGGCATCATCATTTATCACCCCAACTATTCTTCTTACCCTTATCTCTACCACCATATCTTTTTATAACCAAAGAAGGGCTGTCCTATACTCATTTGATTGTTATCCAGTTCATCACGTCTACCAGATGCTATTTGTGTTTTCATACTCTTTATGTATTTCCAAGCAGCATCAAAGGCAGCACCTATAATAGTTTCAGCATCTCTAACTTTCTTGCCAGTTACAGGGTCTATAGTCCAAGTATCAATATCCCTAAAATACACAGGAATATCCATGTTGATAAGCTGTCTAACATATAACCGACCCGACATAGGGTCACGACTCATTCGGCTAACTTCCGACACTAAAACGACATCAAATTCCTTATTAATAGCAGCATCTTTTAGACGTTGAATAGACTGCCTATCTCTCTTACTTGCATCATCTTTACCAGTGATATGCTCACCAAATATCATATTATCACTTGACGTATAACCAAACTTCTTAGCCAGTCTAGTTAGGTCATTTACCTGTCGCTCATAAGTCTTGCTTCTTAGTTGAGCACCTAATCAAAAAATGCAGCTCTCATATCTGTTACATTTAATATTATTGCAATCAAGACTATTAGCTAACTATCTATAATGCAATATAATAGCACAGATAATAGTCTTTACCTCTCGCAAAGATAAGAAAGTTTCTACAATGGTGCAAGTATTTTAATAATAGCGAGTTACCGGAATTCAACCGAGGAGTGCTAGAAGTATTGCGCCAACCATTGGAGGACCGTCAAATCACCATTTCCCGCATCAAAAGCACTATCAGTTATCCGGCTCAATCTGATGCTGATCACATCCATGAATCCATGTCCCTGCGGATATTATAACCATCCGACAAAAGCGTGTGTATGCAGTCCCGGGCAAGTCCAAAAAGTACTTGAATAAGATATCCGGTCCATTATTAGACCGGATTGATATTCAAATAGAGATCGTTCCTGTACCTTTTTGATAAGATTTCCGATCAAAGGCAGGGAGAACCGAGCAATATCATCCGGCAACGAGTGATAAAAAGCCCGTCAACTGCAGGAAAGACGATACACCGAATATGCCGGAATTTATTGCAATGCACAAATGAACAGCAAATTGCTTGCAATGTATGCTCAACCGAATGAGAAAGGACTCGCATTGCTAAAAAAACGCAATGGAACGATTCAATTTTGTCTGCCCGAGCCTATGACCGGATTTTAAAAGTTGCCCGTACAATCGCTGATTTGGAAGGAGTAGAACAAATACTTCCTAGTCATTTGGCAGAAGCCATCAGCTATCGGAATCTCGACAGAGAGAACTGGGCAGGATAACAACAATGAATATAAACAGAATAAAATTATTTCATCATCAACGCTATCTTGTTTCATATATTTGTTTTACATTTGTGACAAACAAATATGCAATAAATATGAAAACGTCGATAACAAGTCTTTTAATGATATTTTGTTTGAGCATACTGACTTATGCGCAAACTCCCAAGACAGAGCCACAGAATTGAAAAACCAAGCGCAAAGTAGCCTCAATCAAAAGATTACATCAAAGCGCTACTTATTCAAAAAGCATACGAAGCATTTGCTGCTCGCGAAAACTATCCACAGGCAATAGAATGTGGCGTTCAGTGCCAATGCTTTATATGTCAGAGAGAAAAACTTTACAAAGAAGGTTTCGAACTTTGTCGTGACATGGATCAACTTATATGGACCGGAGAACAAAATCAGAAGAAAGTCTTTTATGACCTCCGCTTCCTCGTGAACAAGGAGCGGTTGCGGATGTACACGGCACTTAAAAATCAAATTTCAGGCAAAAACACAGGCTGAATAAATTGGAAGAAACCGCTAACCTTGCCAAGAATGACTCATTAACAGAGGTTTTGCTATATACAAAAGCCAACTATTATTATACTTTTAACCAGAATACACAAGGCGATGCCTGTTCCCGTAAACTGCTCAACCAATATAAAGAAAAGAAAGACTATGCCAAAGTGAATGATTGCTACAAGAACCTTATCGTAATTGCCCGTAAAGCCAATAACGCCCCATTGATGGAACGTACCTATGAAAGCTACATCGTTTGGACAGATTCTGTGAAAGCGCTGACAGCTCAAGACGAACTGAATGTACTGAAAAAGAAAATATGACGAAAGTCTATTGACAATACAAAGAAAAAGACGACACACTATCAGCCAAGCAGTATATTATTATAGGTCTGTGTATTCTTGTGGTCATCCTCGTAGCCGGACTGGTAATACTGGCTGCCATATTAATGAAATTTATTGCCGGCAATCGCAAATTAAAGAAAAGCGTGAAGATTTGCCAATGAACACAATGAATTAAAAAGCCAAATTCATACAGAATATATCCTCACAGATGGAACCTACCCTGAATACATTGACTACTTCTGCGAATGAACTTTCACAGAAAGGCTCCTCAAGAAGCAAGCCAGATGCAGGGACAAGTCGCAGCCTCTGAAGAAATTCAGTGATGACATTCAGGAATTGTCTTCTTTGGAGAACTCATTAACCGGCTCTATGAACTAGGAGAAATCAACGTAGGGACTTTCTGCGAAAATATAATGGAGAAGGCTAAGGAGCATATAAAAATTGATGTTACTCCTTCAGTCAACGCTCCCAAACTTCAGGTAAAGACAAACAAAGAGCAACTGGAACGTATCCTTCTCTATTTACTGAAAAATGCAGCCTTCTACACCGAACAAGGACGTATCAGCCTTGAATTCAAAAAACGTGGTGCACATACTCATCAGTTTATCGTGACGGATACAGGAACTGGCATTCCGGCAGAACAACAGGAAAAATCTCTTCAAGCCTTTTTACGGAAGTAAAAAGACCTCACCACTGGAGACGGACTAGGGTTACCAATCTGTTCACTTATTGCCACAAAGATGAATGGAAGTCTGACGCTAGATACAGGCTATACAAAAGGAGAGCCTCGCTTTATACTGGAACTTCACGTGTGAATTTTGCCTAAACGGAATACTTTTGTATCATTAGATTACTTTTCGATTTGTTTATTATAGTTACCTTCGATAGAGAATGTTCCAAGCCGCTGTTTAGGAGCATTACAAAAAATATGGACAGATTTATATATAAACGCATATCACATTTATAATAAACTTTTGAGTAGTTTATTATAAACGGTATTCAAGTTTATTAAAAACTCCAACGGTCGATTTCCAACTTTATATTTTATTTTTTACGACAAAAAGGCTGCAAATTTCATAAAATCTGCAGCCTTTTTTTATATCTAGCCCGCTATTCCTAGCACATACTAGAACTATTCTCTTAATTTGTTATCATATCATACCATTCAAGTCACTAATTTCATACTCTTTTATCTATTATTTACAAAGTTCAGGTTCTTTTTTCAGACTATAAAGATACAACATTTAAAAAGCATTTGTCAAGAGGTATATCCCATTAAATTCCTCCTTTATACATTTATAAAAGTATTGTCCCTCCTCTTTTTTTAATCTTTTACGCAAATGAACAGTATCAATTTTATGAACGTCATTCTTTGTCTGTTTGATAGCATGTACCGCAGCCATTCCGGCAGCCTTCCCCCGTCACTAGACAAGGTGGCATCACTCGCAAGCTTCCAAAAGCTTCTTCATCAGTAGAAATACAGCGTCCGGCGGTCAATAGATTCTTCATACCTTTAGGAGTCAAGCAACGATAAGGAATTCCATGAGATTCGCCTTTTTTGTAACGCGTCTCTTTATGCCCCGGTTTATGAACATCAATATAGTAACAATTACGTCCGATCTCATCTTCAAATGTTTTACGCTCCAGCCAATCTTGGAAAGTAAACGTATAATCCCCTTCAATCCGACGACTATCTCTAACCCCCAACAAGGAGGCAGTCTTTACAACAAAAGCACTACCAAAAGTTTTAGGCTGAAGTTCTTTCAGTGCCTCCAAGTATTGTTCAGCGATTTGCCTACCGGTAGCCATCGCCCGCGTAGTAGCCCATGGGTCGGTCGAATCAACATTATCAATGTGTCCTGCATTAAATTGTACCACATCCGGACCGATCAGATTACTATTGAAATGTCTGCCTATCAATGGATATTTTCCGGACTTAATCGCGTCAAAGATAGGGCTATTTTTGTTACTCGTATGCAATGAAGGACCTATGAGATTGTAGTTATAGCTATCGACATTGGCAAACGAGAAACACAAAGTAGAACTTTTGCAGTATACCATCCTCACCTCCCTTTTTTAAATGAAGCACCTGCCCAGGTAGCCACATCTCCATCTCCCGTCGCATCAATAAAGACTTTTTTTGCTTTGAATGCAACAAGCCCGGATTTATTTGCTACAATGATAGCATCTACCGTATCATCAGGCTGACATCTCAACAGCAGCAACCCTCGAGAAGAAAAAAGGACTTTTGCCCCCCGATTCAGCGACCATCCGATCGTAAACCTGCATCAAATATTCAGGATTTATATTCACCCAATTCAGTTTTTGCTTTCTCTCCTCATGAGGCACTCCTTTTCTTGATGCCTCGAATATCTTTTCCGCCAAGCCTCGATAAATAATCTTTTTCGCCGTCAGAAAACGGACACCATGCCGGAACCATACCTGCTGTTCCCATACCGCCAAGTTGTCCCATTGCCTCAATCAGCAAAGTTTTAGCTCCCTCCCGGCCGCAGAAATCGCAGCAGTACATCCAGCAGGTCCTCCACCAATTACAATAACATCCCACCGATCATCCACTGCAATCTTGGTATTCTTTAAACGTATCTTGGATTGTGTGGTATTTCCATTCACATTAAGAGCAGGGAACTGCAAAAGCAGCAGAAATCAACCCAAGCTTTTTTAAGAAAATCTCTTCTTGATGTCATTACAAATTAATTTATTATATTACCTTTCCATAAAAATCTCGGCACGCCCAGGGGTAAATAATTCCCATAAAGAAGCAACAGTCCATCCGGGCGCAAAAATATCATTATAGTATCCTTTACCATTCTTTCTGCCATAATCCCAACTTGTATGTTGGACAACCTCCGGATAATAACCTACCTTTGCAATACCGCACATATGCCCTTCATAAAGGTAATAATTGGCGCATAGAAGTTGAAATTACTTCTGCAAAATCTGAAAAGCGAGACTCGTTATACTCGTTCGACAGCCAACGAAGCACATCGGCAAATTCAAACACAAAGACATCGATATGATTATTTTCTACTGATACATTTCCCCAGCCACGTGTTTTCAAACCAATATCACCCAGCATCTGACCGGGAGCAAAAGGAACATCCCACAAATAATACCATGATAAGGCAAAATAAGCGGCTTGCTTTGTCAGGTCAGCATAATGTTTATGTTCCTCTCCCTTAGTAACCAATGAAAGATAATAAGTAGCAGTTGCAGCATAAAGTGATGCTTCTTTATCTTCACAATTCGCATCAAGGGTAGATGAGAAATAATCTGCTTTAGAAATCAATTCTTTCTCCAGATAACCTGCAGTCCGCTTAGCACTATCCAAATAACGTTTATCCTTGAAATACTTATATCCCATCACCAAAGGCAATGTAGCAGAAGGAGTGCTTCCCCACTTTTATCTACAATAGTGAAATCGTCACGAAACTTGCGTGGAAAAACTGCCGTCGGCATTTTGCAATTGCAGAAACATATCCAGCATTTTCTTCAATCGCTGTTCCCATTCTGGATGTTTACGTCCTTTTTTCTTTTTCATAAGCCAGGAAATGGAAGATTGCATAAAGCCCTTCTGACTGACGACGGATGCTATGAACAGGATCTTCAGAATTCTTATCAAAATTAACAGATTCCTTGAAAAAGCCTGCCTCTGTGAAAACCATTCTTCAGGTAACTATCAAAGATTTTAGTACTATTAGCCTTCAAATCCTCCGATTACATTCCCAGCCATATTCCCAAGCATTAAATGCATTCAGAAGAACACGACCGATGAAACCGACTTCTGCCTGACCATTACTTGTGCATGCATCCGTCCTAAAGATGTATACCCGAATTATACACCAATGGGTATTTATCAACAAAACTACTTACAAAGAACTGACTAAGAGTCTGTTTCATATACTCAATTGAGTAGGGAGTATCAACAGGCTTGGGAGAATATGTATCATAACAATATTCCCAGGTATGGCGCACAAAATCAGAATAGTCTTTGACTTCACCTTCAACAATTTGCCAGGTCAACAAAATAGTTTCTCCTTTTTCAGAAGGATGATAAGCAGTCACAGCCGGAGCTAATGTCAATTTACGAATATAACTTTTGGGACTTCCCTGATAAGGAAAACCAAAAAGAAAGAGTAGCAACACCACCTTTATTTTCAAATCCGGTATACCCCAAAGATGTCTTATCCGAAAGAATAATCTCACCTTCTCGATGCGTGGCAAAGTGCTGTTTACAAACTTATCCAGTCTGTTGACAGTCATAAAAGGTTGTGTCTTCTCACAGAAAAATTCCCGCAAGAGGTGCACTTAACCTGTCTTCGCTTACAATCCAACTATCTGATGTATGGAATGAAGGAGCCTCTTTGGGTGAACGTAGATTACGTCGATACCAGAACCCCGGCATATAGAACAGGCAGTCATCATGACGGAAGCCGGTTGCCATCTGTTGATTGTAATTAAAATAGACATCTTCCAATGCAGTGATAGATACACTAATACGTAGCCCATCATTACCAGTAACTATATTTTGAGACACAGTCAACGGCATCTTTTCCGAATTCTCCAAATAATAAGTGCCATTATTATTTTTTGCGATTTCTGAAAAGTCAATGGATAGTGTTTCGCCCCATTTCCAGGTACTTTCAAAGAAATAGATGCAGAAATCGATTCCGGCACATTATTAAAAGCCTCAGCAATAGTGGCACATGCCACAAAAGCCATCCCACAAAGTAAATATTTCAAACTCATATAAAAACATGATTGCGAATCAGCCTGTCTGATTCCGTTTGTACTAAATTGTTAAACCAAAGTTAAGGAAACATCCTTCACATTGAAAAAAAAGAAATTGAGCTATAAATAAAAAAATTATCCAAATCAAAAGAAATATCTCCCAAAAGCCTCAATTACTACTCAATACCGGAACAATTACTTTTTCCATTAGAGCGGCAGCACACCACAGATAAGGTCCTTGCCCATGATAATCACCCGTGCGGCGTGGACGGTCATAATAATACTGTTTACTGTTCTTCTTATTCGTACCCACGCAAATTTCTCTCACTTGATTTTTATCATTAAGATATGAGACTAAAGCTATCCACGCCTTACGAGCAGCAGGAGCATATTCTTCAGCATTCAACCATCCATTCTTAACTCCCCTTGATAAAAGCAAAAGTGAACATAGCCGATCCTGATGTTTCAGTCCAACAGTCAGACTGGTCAATCAACTGATTCCACAAGCCCTCCGGATTCTGATATTTCTTCAGACTTTCCATCATTGTCCGATAGCCCTGCAAAATACGAGGACGGTCTTTGTGATTTTTAGGCAAACACTGAAGTAATTCCGTCATTCCGGCAGCCATCCAGCCATTTCCGCGCCCCCAATAATAATAAGGTACATCCGGTGCATGATAGAAAAGACCGTTCGGACGTTGCAACTCATCCAGATACATCACCATCTCTTTAGCTGCACGATCAATATATTTTTTATCCTTCGTCACTTTATAAGCACGAGTCTGCACAATTGTAATCATATACATATCATCAATCCACAAACGTGTTTGCCAGGAATATCCTTTTTCAGCCCATTCCTTTTTCCTCCGGTTTCGCATTTGCAGGCACTTTCCATTGAGAATCGGCATAAGGCAATCCTAAATACCAATATTTCTTATCCTTCGTCACAAGATATAACTCAAGTGGCAAACTCCCAAACATATTCACATCAACATGATTCATAATAGGTTGCAACGCTTTCTCCTCGGTAAACAGAGGTTCAAACTTATCTTGCAAACGATTGAGAAGTTCTTTATCTTTTGCAAGATAAGCATACCGTAAAGCCCCGTTCCAATAGAAAGTCTCCGGATAACCAATCCATTTTCCGACATGAAGCGCATGTTTCTCTGTCAGAAAACGATAGGTACCAATCGCTTACCTATTTCCTCCGAGTAGAGCCCTCCGGGAAATCTTTTCAACATACTCGTTTGAGCAAACAACAACTGAAAAGGAATGAAAAAAAATAATAATATTAATACCTTCTTATACATAAATACCTAATCTTTATTTATTCAACAATATATCTTTCGATTCAACATTATATCCATCTACCCGCAAAAGCATCTTATCCACCCCTTCTTTACAATCCACCTGAAAACGGATTTTTTTAAATTCGCCGGGCATCAAATAAAAATATCCGTCATCAAAATAAGCAGGACGAATGGGCGCATCTGTTTTTGCATTCCTCAAAGTCAATGCTATTGCGGCTGCCAGATATTGTCCTGGATTTTTCACAATAAGTTTACCCTCATAATGATTTGCTTTTTTTCGCAAAATTCTTCACAGATACATTCACCGAAGCAACCGGTAAATCAGTCAGAACCTTTCCATCCCATTCCTTTTGATTGAGCCAATAGACATTATCATCCAACAACTTTCCATCATTTGTTGTCAATACCAGCTTTACCCAACTGAAATCAGGAAGACCTTTTATATCCTCTAATTGTGCTACAGGAGTCAGTGCATTAGCTGTCACATGACTTACCTTCTGTTGTGAGGAACGTATCTTTTTTCCTACTTTATCGTAAACCACGACTTCCACTTTCAAATTCCGATATTCTTTTCAGCGTAGTATTAATAATATCAACTTTATGTTGACTATTAAGACTCATCTGAATATGAAGAGGACGGCACGCCTTTTGAGTGCCATAATAGGCACCGGCAGTTTCGCCATTTGAACTGTAATTCTGCCAAACCATACTGCCATGCAGGATGGCTCATCCACAATAGCACCCCGGAAGCATCATTCCACATCTTACTATTCCATGCTTCAAAAATAGCCCGATGGCTTTCGTAATTAATCAATTGTGCTTTCTTGCAGAAATCATCCAAGTTATCAGAAGGTCCCAATTTACGATCCATCCCTTCCTTTATAAAAGCTCACTAAAAGTCTTACTACCATATCTATGATTATGCCAGTCATGATAATACCAAACATCACTAATGGGGCCATGTATCCTCTTCCGCCATAAACTCACGAACTGTTTTCAGCCGTAGGTAGCGAAGGAGTACCCACTTCGGATCGGAATCCTCCTGCTAAAGAACGGTAGTACCAGCCTGCATCAAACTGATAACGCCAAGGCCCGCTTCCTGAACTATTCAATGAACGGAATTTCCTGTATAATGCCTGCTGCCATCCTCTTTAGCTAAAGTGGCGGCCAACATGTACTCAAGTTCATTAGTCGCAAATCCTTCATTACGTGCACACCATAAAGCAATAGAGGGATGATTGCGGAAACGACGTACTGTTTCGGTCACATTTCTAACGAACAGGCAGTTATCCAGCGGATTGAGGTTAAACCCATCTGTCGAAAGCCAAAAATCATTCATAACCAACATTCCGTACTCATCACAAAGCTCATAAAATACTTCTTCCGTACTCTCACCTGTCCAGTTACGAATCATGTTATAATTCATATTCTTATGCAACTTCAAGGCAGGTTCCAGTCGCTCCCCGGGAAACTCGCTTCATACCATCATCCATTCCCCAGTTACCTCCTTTACAAAAAATCCGTTGTCCGTTCACCTTTATAACCATATATTCTTTCATCAGTGAATCTTTTATCAACTCTATTCCTTGTGAAGATATTGGTTTTAATAAATAAGGGACAAACTCTCCATCGTAATTCGTATAGCGAACTTTATTATCTGTTTTCTTACGTTTCACAGTATCAAAAGCGGGTTTTCCATCTTGCAAAGCAGCAGTCGGATTATAGTTCAAACGCACTATAGGAGAGTTATCCTCGTACGCAGACAATTCATACTCCAACTCACGGATACCGATACGCATCTTCTTTACGTCAAGCGTGTCCTTACCTGATGAAATCAGACTTAAAGATGCATCATATAAATACTGTTCTCCATACCCATTCTACCACCAGGGACATTTAGATTCTTCATTTGCAGTTCTTTACACTCATTAGAAGTCGAACTTAATCATCCTCTTTTCATTTTGCATTCAAAGAGACCGGATAAACAGCTGACAATCCGCCAATATTAAAATGCAAATTAGCAGTACGAGTCGTTTTAGAAGAATTATAAATCTCCGCCTGAACGATAAAATTGACAGAAGTAGTGTCAGGCAAAGGCAAATCCGTAATCACATGTGTATCAACAATTTCAATTCATTTCCAAATTTGACTCTGACATCCTGCCAAATACCCATGTTTCGGTCGCGTATGCCGGAATCAATCCCAGCCTTCTGAAGAGATAAAAAGTAGGGACCATCCAGGCACAATGCTCCACCATTGGGACCAATTCCTTCTTTTCCTATTTGCCTCGTGAGGAATACCGGGATTGTTAGGCGGAAGAATACGAATGCCAACAGATTCTTTTTATCATAATCCACCCAAGGAGTTATATCAAAAATACCTCTCTCAAAAGCACCGGTCATCGTTCCTAATAATTGCCTATTGAACCAGATCTCCGCTTTATAATTGATTCCATTCAGAATCAACTTCACTTTCTCTCCCTTTTTATTACGAGGAATATTAAAAAGAATTGCGATACCACCAGTCCATCCGGCAAAGCGTATCGGGAATCAATAAATTATTAAGTCCCCAGTAAGGATCAGGGTACACACCCCTGATCCACCAATGTAGTTAATACTGTACCTGGAACTGTTGCCGAATACCATTCGCTTGTATCTAAATCTTGCGCAACTACTGATTTTTCGGCGGCTCTAACTTTATACCCTTCTATCATTTCCCATCCTTTGGATAGTTGATACTCCCAATCGGAAAGCGGACTCAATTCTCCGGGTTCTATCACCTTCTTTTTAAGTTTAGCTGTCTGAAACGAATATTTTGAATGAGGTATCACTTCGGAACTTTGCCTACGTGATAAACCAAAATTCCATTTCAATTTTTGCGAATAGATGCATTCTATAGAAGAACACAGAAAAATAGCAATACAAGCAATATATGTATTCAGCCTTATTCTCATTGTTTTATAATCTACTATTTTATCTTCGAAGCTTCTTTACATCATCACATACGGCGACTGCTACCCGAGAATCCGCACAACCGTAATAAGGTATAATTTCCTTTTGTGATATACAAGTCCCTCAATAAATACTGTTCCATCTTTGTACTGTCCGCTCTTCTCTCAAAAGAAGCCTCGGGGAGCAAAAGAAACATCAAACGATCAATACTTTATAAGGATCGTCACCATCCAATAACAGCTGTCCGGCACAATAAGCATTGGCTGGATAGTCAGCATCTCCAGTTTTTACCACTATTCTTACCATTATACATAAGAACAATACCATGTTTGGTACGAACAGCCGGAGGACCACATTCTGTCAGCAAACTATCAAAAAATGCCCTTTACGAGGTTGTATAATTTTCATTAGTTCATTCTTCTCATCCAACACCGGATACCAGTCAATCAAGTTATCGAAGTAGCAGCATATACCGCATACTCTCCCCAATACATCAAATACTTACCGTCAACTTTATCAATGACCAATTGATTTCCTTTCAATTTTGTTAGAATAGAACCTGACTTGCAGAAAAGATTATTAAATCGACCGTTATATGCCTTATCAAAGGCAAGTCCATGTTTTTTTGTCCAATTCTTCAGATCTCGGGAAGTAGCTACAGCAAGACGCGCTTTTTTCGATTCCATGCCGTATAAAGCATCACATACAATCCGTCTTCGGTCATAGCCACACGGGGATCTTCGCAGCCCCGGCCAATCTTGATCTTTAAAAATTATCTTCGGCAGGAAAAAGAACAGGGCTAGCCATCCTCTTCATCTCAATCCCATCCTTACTTTCAGCATAACCAACACGTGAGGTTCTTTTTACCTATGCCTTGAGCCGAATTATCTTCTGCGCGGTAAAGTACAACAATTTTTCCGTCTTTTGTAGTAGCAGCCGGATTAAAAGTATTATCACTTTCTTCCCACTTCACTTGCTGT
>VOFJ01003112.1_pt1 | contig 39589 bp, 51 predicted proteins | sample 5384081 | NCBI WGS metagenome assembly VOFJ01 (sample SAMN12384729, study PRJNA508395) | human gut metagenome | isolation source: healthy gut I | host: Homo sapiens
CCGCTTATATCCGCTATTGGAAGCGATGTCCGGACGGGTAGACCTGCAAATGCCGGGAGACGTATTCCGGCTAAACGACCGGATCGAATTTATAGATATGGCAACCAACACCATACTGGAAAAGAAAAGTGAAATCTTTTACCCAGGCAATGAAAAAAGAAAGACTTTCGTTTTCCGGTCCGGTGTATCGGAGGCAATCCCACTGTGAAAAAGGAGTACGATGAAGGATATTTTCTAACCGATTCGGATCACCGGCTTTTTCATCTGAAACAATTGCGCGGACGTCCTTATTTTCGTCCGATCCCTTACCCAAGGGAATCGAAATCACACATATTTTCGTAAAAGAATATCCGAACCGTAAATTTTATGCCCTACTGACAGATCAGGAAAATAATCTTTGGGCATTATCCAATCCGATTATCAGCTATATCCCCTACCGATAGGAAAATACGATCCCCGGCAGGACGATATACAAATTATCGGAGATCTTTTCAACTGGACGAGACCCGTCAGCATCGACAAAAAAGACGGAGAACATATTTTCGCTCTCGACGCAACGGATTATTCTTTGGTCGATACCCTGACTTATCCGCAACAAAGCAGCATGGCCTCAAAAATCGGACATTACTTTTTTCCCGGCAGAGCTGTCTTTTGCCTCGTATGACGACCAATATGTCTATCCCCGGTTAGGAAACTATTCGGTCAAAGCCCTTTGGGTACCTATTCTGCTTATCCTGCTATTCTTAGGCAAGTACTATAAGAAAAAAAAAACAGTTCATTGAAACCGTGACCGCTTTCTTCCCGTCCCCTGCTTCTCAACGGGAGAAAGCCGGTTTTATCACTAAAATAGAAAAAATAGGTAAACGAATGCCCCAATATTTCTTCCCGCACAGAAGAGTAATATTCTTGTCCTGTTCCCACTTGTTCGAAATAATAATAGTGTAATTCAGGATGCCGGGCTATAAAAGGACGCAATACCGCCTCGCCCAAAGGAACTTTCATGATAACGAGTGTACGCTTGCCAACTATAGTTTCCAGCAGTTCTTCGACAATCACATCCCCGGGAATCACCAACAGTCGTTCCTGCTGTTTTACCAAATGCAATCCGACAGATGCCCCGGCAGCAATAAAAAGCAGGTACACCGGCGATCATCGCAACCCGGAAAACCGGCCTGCGCAAGCTGCCCGTACATATAATGAGCAGAAGAATAAAAACAAGCGTCCCCTTCAGCTGTAATCCCTACTGATTTTCCTGATCTGACCAATTCCAATACCTCTCCGCAAACCCGGTCATAAGCACACAAAGCTTCCTGCCGATCGGGACATCGGCACCTGAAATAGACGAATTTTAGTTTCATCGACCTCCAATTGCCGAAGAATATCCAAAGCCCGGGATTTCATCCGCCCTTCGCCGGATTTCGTCCCCGGACAAAAAATAACATCCACGGCATTCAAAGCCTTCAACGCTTTTTAAAGTAATCAATTCCGGATCTCCCCGGTCCCAGCGATATTCCAAAAAAATCTTACCTGTATTTTCCATACTATCATATCTCTGCTTTATCCTCCGGCAAAAGTCATAAAAAAAAAACAAAACAGTCAAAATAAAACTCAAATCTCTCATCATTTTACCCACTCGGACACGTTTTTTCAGAAACAAATATTCTGAAAAATACGGATTATCGGATTTCTCTTCTACTAGTCAAAAAATCTTCTATTTGCTGGCTGGAGGAAATAAGTACCCCCTTACTGCGACTTCTGACGATCTCTTTGACTTCAGGAGTCATTTCTTTGGCATGCCGCATAATAAAGGAATGAGCCACATCACCCGCAATCTGGGGACAAAGATGTAAAGCCGAAAGTTTATCGAACCATACATTGAAATACTGAGCCGGTTCCCCGGAAAAAGTCTTTCAATTCTGAGCGATTTTCTCATTCCAATAGGAAATTTCGTACGTTTTGTAACGATAGACCTTATTATAAATCATAGAGTCATTCTTTTGGGTAATATCTCATCGAAGATATTAAAGTCTTCGGGAATTTCACTCTGATCCTGGGGATTCAGCAAAGCATGATACACCGGATAATAGAAATAGGATACAGCCAAAGGTACTTTCACCTGCAGTTTGAACAAATCTGCAAAATCCCGGTCATAACCGGATGAATCAGCTTTCAAAAAATCTTCAATCAATCCATCATTATAGCCGACAATCGTATCCAGCAACTCTTTAAATTCAGCCGGAGTATAGATAAATAACTCTTCCGTAGAGGGGAACCATTGATTCTCGTAATAATGTATCATCATGCGAGTCTCTTTATTGATGCCTTCAGGAAATACAACCGACCCATATTCGCCATTTTTTATTTTGGCTGCATCCATTTCAACCCTGAGTTTCATGCCGGGTGCCAGATACAAAGGAAAAGCGGCTTTCCCATTCATCAGGCGCACATAAGTCCCTTCATCCAACTCCAAACATGCAGAAAATCTGCCGGCCGAATCAAGCTCCGCTTTAACTAAAGAATCCCGGCCGGAAATCTCAAAATATATTTTATTTCCCTTGTAATTTGTCAGCTTACCGTTTACCGTAACCTTTTGCTTTACATCCGGATTGCATGCCCCAAGACATGCAATCCATAAAATAATGACTATATATCTCATTCTTCCTCAACCAAACTGAAAATATACTGAATTTTTGCATCCCACATCAGGGCTTGGGGGTCGTCCTTGAAAAAAAATCATATATTTCCATAAAAAAGTCAACCGGTGCATAATCGAATACGGTTACTTCCAATGTTTTTTTCATCTTCCAATATCCTGAAACCGACCTGAGCTTTCCTTTCGTTGACTGTACTGGCAGAAAAAACTGACATTGACTTTGCTCATCTCGATCAAAGAATACACGACACGGGTTGACAAACCTGTACGTACAGTTGTATCACACACATAGACCAATTCACAATCCCTGAAATAATTTTTCATATCACCGGTAACATGAAGTTTTCAATTTATTTTCATCCCCGGCAATAAACTCCAGGGTATCTGTCAGCAGATTATTCGTCGGCATATGGGTAAAATCACTGGCTGATACAAGACCTTCATAATCTTTTTTAAGTCCTTCAAAACTATCACAGCTCTTAAAAGCCCATTTACCGAATAACTTACCTACGGTTGTCGGACCATACACTTTTATGGTTGTCTTTCCATAATTTCCCAGCATAAATTTCTCTCCCGGATTGTCCAGTTCCAAGACCAATTCATCCTTTCCGTTTTCCTGTTTCAAAAAAATTCAGTTTAACAGAAGCATTCTTCTTGCCGGCCGGAATAACAAATTCCGTCACATTACCTTCAACATCAAAATTTTCTCCTTTCACCGCCGTCGAAGCCGGACTTATTGTAAAAGGAAGATGAATATCTTCGGTAGCAATGTACGCCAAACCATCCGGAGTTTTCAATTCGGCCTCAATAGTTACTTCTCCGGCCAGCACATGGTAATCCGTTACCAAAAGAATAGACAATCTTATCTTTTTGTTTCTACCGTAATAGTCGTAATTTTCACTTTCCCCAATTCAAATCCCCCTACAGCATTTAATTCCAGCTGGATCTGCATATCCGGCGTATAATTGTCTTTCGGAGTAATCACGATCTGAGCTTTTGTTTCCCCTGCCTTCAGATTAAACTCCTTAGCCGAAATCGTGTAATCGATTCCTTCCCGTGCAGTCCCTGAGATAGTAAAACTTACGGATGTATTCTGTGTAGCAGCAGCCGATGCCTGCAATTCAACGACTAAAGATGCGTCTGCACTTAATGTATAAACAGATTGGGCAAACGACAAAGCAGGCGGATTCACATCGTCATTGTCATCACTACAAGACATCAGGGTTCCCAGTAACACAAACCATGATAATAAAAAAAACGATTCTTTTCATAAGTTCAGATTTTTAGTAAAAATTATTGACCTTTAATTGCATTCTTATATTCTTCCCGTTTTGAATCAATCAATGCCCTCTCTTCGGGAGTCAAGGGAACAGGTTTGGGCATGACATAAGCCTTTGTCGACGTTTTCCGATAGGGAGGTACTTCATTCTCTTCAGCACATCCACAACAAAACAATACGATAAACAGTATCCAAAAACAAATCTTCGCTTTCATATTTTTTTCTGTATTAATTATTCATAACCCGGATTCTGTTGCATACCCGGAACCAACTCCAGGTCATTCCGATGTATGGGAGCTGTATACATAAACTTCTGACACACATATTTTTGTCCGTCTTTTTGCAACCCAAAATTCAGGACGTCCATTCCGCTTTAACTCAAACCAACGATCACCTTCCATAAACAACTCTTTCTGTCTTTCATTCATAATAGCAGCCATCAGTGTGGTAAGAGGTTTTCCGGTCGCATCAACCCGGATCAAAGCGTCCGGATTCACTTCCGGCAGATTTTCCAGCGTATACGGGATATAGGGAGTGATGCGGTGAGATCGTAACAGATTCAAATATTTCAGGGCATTTTCTGTATCCGAAAGCTGAGCATAAGATTCCGCCAGCATCAACACCATTTCGGCACACCTTACCCGTCCGCGTAATACTTTTTGTCTCTTCCCGCTTTTTTATTAAATGAAAGGGCATAGCGAATATCAGCTTCTTTCTCGGTAAACAAATCGATAAAAGACTTATTTACAGGACGATAAGGGATTGCAGAACTTACCTGAGTCTCACTATTATCCGCTCCCTGAAAAAAACATAAGAACGAATGAAAACATTCGATTGGGTAGTCGCTTTATCTTGTATCATCTTCACATAATCGTCACCCTGAAGCAGTGGAAAATCCTTTAATAACTCTTCAGCCAAAGGAATCACATTTTCCCAATCCTGTGCCCAGAAATATAGTTTTTGCCAGATAGGCTTTAGCCACTTCTGTCTTAAACCGGTAGATATCCTTTTTTCATATTGAAACCAATGGCCCTCTTCAAGTCATCCCGGATAAATTCCACCGTCTTTTTTCCATAGAGGAACGGTCCGTCAGTGCTTCCATGTCAAAATTACTGACCAGAGGAATACCCAACTGGGTCTTTGCCATTGCTTTATCATAAGGTTCACAAAACCATCGTAAAAGATTATAATAACATACCCCTCTCAATGCATAAGAAGTTGCCAGAATATCCTTACCGAGTTCCGTATCCTGATCTTTCATATTTTCGATAATCAGATTACAATTCCGTATTTTCTCATAGAGTTCCCGATATACATTCTGGTAACCGTTCAAACGAGGAGCTACATACAAATCCAACTGGCCACCTTCAGGATAAATAGTCAAGCTGGCATCCAGATTATCGGCATAACTCTCATAATCCAGTACAGAACGGCTATTCCCAATGATAATCCGGTCTGTACCGTAGTCTATGTCATTCAAGATGCTATGCAACAAGGCCGAAAATTCCTCCGGAGTCTTCGGGATTGTCTCTCCGTACGGTTTAAGGTCCAGATAACTATTACAGGAGAAAAAACATACCCCCAATAGCATCAGCATTATTCTCATTTTCAGATTTTTTTCATACACATATCATTAAAATCCAACATTCAAACCAATAGTCACAGACCGGGAAACCGGATAAGTAGCTCCCGGGACCTCCGGGTCTATTCCGGAATATTTCGTTATGGTGAAAAAAATTATTCAATGTCAGGTTCAGTGCGGCAGAAGAGAAATTTATCCGTTCTAATACTCTTTGCGGCAAACTATAAGACAAGGCAATGGTATTGATCCGCAGATAGGAAATATCTTCCAGTAAAGCTCCCCTTGTAATCGTAGTTAAGGTGGGATTAGTCAGGTCTAATCCCAATTTTTTTCCATAAGCATCTATTAAACGGGGATATTTCACTCCCGTCCTATTTTCCGAGTCCATCGGTTACGAACCTCACGTTTTACATTCAGATGATTTCTGTACAAGTCATTATGGGGAGTCGGGATAGATTCCAACTTACTTCCGCTGAGCAATTCATATCCAGCCGGAGATTCTATATTATCCACCATCTTTGCCTTTACTGAATAACTTCCGCCTACACTCAGCCCGATATTTTTTTATAAGAAAAGTTCAAATTAAATCCACCGGTAAAAAGGAGCTACCGAAGTCCCCAGATAATAATAGTAATTATTAGGCTCACGTAAATATCCGTCTTTATTCGTCACAGCATCCGGACGAAGCTTAAATTTATACATCCCGGTTTCAGGGTCTATTCCTTCATATTTCCCGGAAAAAGACGGCTCCCATAGGATAACCTACATATTTATCCAAAGCCAGCGAAGTATTAGGTGAATTATATTTTTTCAGTTTGTTTTGATTCCAGGCAACATTGGCCGATACCGACAAATTATAATCCTTACTTTTAAGAACTGCTACCGATAATGAAAATTCAACTCCATTATTCTGCAATACAGAGGTATTATACGACTGGTTAAAAAATCCGGTAGTTACCGGAACATATTCACTGGTCACACAATCTTTACTTTTTCCGCCAGTAAGCTTCAACAATACCGTTAATCCGGTCTTTCCACAATCCGAAATCCAAAGCCACTTTCACATCCCTGGTCTTTTCCCATCTCAATTTCGGATTCGGTGCATTGTTAATATACCCCATACGGTAATTCTCATCGTCGGATATCCGGAAATTTTTATAATACTTCATCATCAGGTTGGGTTTCACCGTCTTATTGATATTTCCGGTATAACCGGTAGCAACCCGCAATGACAGCCGGCTTAATACCGGACGAACAACCTCCATAAATGTTTCTTCACTCACATGCCAGACAGCACCTGCCGACCAGGTCGGATTAAACTGTTCATCACTACCGAAATTATTAGATCCGTCTGTTCGGAACGATACATTCAAAACATACCGGTCAAACAAAGAATAATCCAACGCTCCATAAAAAGAAGCAAAACGATTTTCTTCTATTTCCTGTCCTGACAATTGATCCATTGCATTGGCATAAGACACCAGATCCGGAATATTTAAAACCTTCTCCATTACCAGGATCTTTAGGAACCGGCATAGCTGAATTACCGGTCACAGGGTCATATCCGTAACGTTTTTCAAAAATACCTTCGGCTTTCTCGCCACGAATCTCAGCACCTGCCAAAACAGAAAAACGGTGTATTTCCCTGTAGACATCGGAATAACTCAATTGACCGCGCAGACTGTAACTTGAATTGTTGGTATTGGATTGCGATATCGAAGAATACGTCCGCGAACTATTCCCCTGGGTATCGAAATACAAACGGTCAACAAACGCAGCGTAAGTATCTTTCCCTTTATAATTATCGCTTTTATTGTTCGTAAAAAGAATAAGAAGCCAAACCCGAAAATTTGAGCTGCTAATAAAAAAAGAATAATCGAGGTTAAAACGGGACGTTATTGAAAAAAAATTATCAGTTTTACTTTCAGTTTCATTCATCTCCCTCAACATATTAAAACCATTGGGAGGGATAGTGGGATCATAACTCCCGTTCACTTTGGGTAATTTGTAATAAGTGTAATCTGCACGATATGAGCCATCTTCATTAAAAAGGACGTTCGTACGGATTTGCAAAATAAGCATAACTGAATGGATCTGTTGATGGTCCTGTAGAATTTTGCATAGCCATATCGAATCCCAGTTGGAAATGCAAATGTTTGTTCGGATTAGCATCTATTTTACCACTTAAGTTATAGCGGTCGTAATCTGTTTTTTTTACGGCACCGTTATCTTTTGAATAACCGAAAGATACATAATATGTATTTTTCTCACTTCCTCCTGAAAATGATAAATAATGATTGGTAGACACCGCTGTCCGGAATAACAAATCAATCCAGTCGGTATTCACAGAAGCCAGCTCTTGAATATATGCCTCTTGTTCAGTGACACTCATATCCCTGAACTCTTCTTTTCCCGAACGGATCATACCGACAATCCCCACTACAGGATAACGATCTCCCCCGGCATATCCCTCTGCCGCAAATTCATCCCACAACTCCTGTTCCCATTCCAATTTCTCCCGGGAATTCATAAGCTCCGGGTCGCGTCCGGGTTTCATCACCATCGAAACATTCATAGAATAATTCACTGCCATCTTTCCCGATTTTCCGGTCTTGGTCGTAACAACAATCACTCCTCCGGCAGCCCTGGAACCATAAATAGCCTGCTGCTGCCGCATCCTTCAGAATCGTTACATTCTCTATATCATTGGGATTGATACCGGCAACTCCATTGGTAAAAATATCGCTGAAATCTCCGGCCTTGATCTGTCCTGTAGAAATAAGAGGAATATTTTTTTGCACGGGAACCCCATCCACGACCCATAAAGGCTCTGCATTCCCCGTGATGGTATTAGTTCCCCTGATCCGTATTTTGGCAGATTCTCCCGGACGTCCGGAGCGGGCTTGTACACTGACTCCGGCAATCTGTCCCTGCAACAGCTTATCCATCGTCGGCAAAGCTTTTATTCTCAAACACTTTTTTATCCACAACAGCTACCGATCCGGTTGCCCTCCACTTGGCCGTCTGTGTATATCCGGTACTGACAATCACTTCCTCCAACTCGCTGATATGCGGACGCATCACAACATTCAACTCATTCATCTGCGGAGAAATCTTAATCTCCTGAGTCTCCATTCCGATAAAGGAAATTTGCAGGACTTCAGTTTCTCCGGGTAAATCCAGCGTAAAACTTCCGTCTATCGCCGTAGAAACCCCTATCAAAGTCCCTTTGATCAACACAGTAACCCCCCGGTATAGGTTCTCCATTTTCATCTCTCACCGTCCCCGGAGTGTCCGGAAACGAGGTTGTTCTACCCTATTTTCCTGAAGGATAATGATATTATCCTGAATCCTGAAATTCAATCCTGTTCCCTTCAACACCTTTTCCATCACTGTTTCCAGAGGTAAATTTTTTACTTCCAAAGTAATTCTACCCACATTTCTGGTAAACTTTTCGTTATACATAAAATTGTATCCCCGACTGTTTTCTGATCTCTTCCAAAACCTTGACAAAGGGACATCCGATACTTTCAGGGGAAATCAGATCCTGTTGCTGTCCCAAAGCATATCCGGGGACAAAACCACAAACATCAGCCATCCGCAGATAACCGCAACTCTATTTTTTTTACCCATTTTGAGAAAAATAAAATTATACACTTCTTTTCACTATATTTGTGGGACATGTTTGTATAAAACATTTTTTGTGTTAAAGAGATTAGGAGAAAGGCCAAATTCACCCTAATCTCTTTTCTTTTGTGATATACACAGTCCTGTTCACTATTTTAAATTGAATATCCGTTGTCTGTGCGCTAATAGCCCCGAGCAATACTTCCAAAGATACGTTCCGGGAGATATCACCGGTATAAGCTTCTCCTTCAGCATCTTCCAGATTCATAACATGCACATCATAATACCTCGCCACCTGTTTCAAAATATCCGGCAAAGAAGTTTGTCTGAAACAGAACAAACCTTTTTCCAGGCGACCAGTTGTTCTACCGATACCTCCGACATCCTGACACATGCTCCCGGGCGGCGTACATCCAGTTCGGCAACCTGTCCGGGAGCCAGAATCAAAGTATTCTCCCTGCCACAGTCCATCTCCACAACGCCACTTTCCAAAGCCGTATAAACTTTGCCATTATCACCGAAAGTATTGATACAAAAAGAAGTACCCAATACTTTTACATTAAAATTTTCTGTTTGTACAATAAAAGGCTGACCAGAATTCTTGGTAACTTCAAAATAAGCCTCTCCGGTAAGAATTACTTTCCGGGCATTACCTGAGAAAACAAGCGGATAAGTGATTTTTGAATCTGAATTCAACCAACTTTTGTACCATCTGAAAATATCAGATGATAAAAAAGCTCCTTTGGGAATAATCAAAGTATTGGTCTCTTCAGAATTCCGCTTTACAGAATCACTACAATATTCCAACTGCCCGTTATGCAGAATGACTTTTCCTTCGATTTCGCGTACATCTACATTTTCACCAGTCCGAAAGGTCCAGGATTCTCCCTGAAGAGAGCACCAACCGTACAGCTTCCGGAACCGTTGCTGCAATTTCCGGCTGAGGAAAAAAGACGGGCTTGCCGGTAAAACAACCAACCGTTCCCAACAATAAACATATTCCGGCAGCAACAACACCGACTCTCCACCAGATATAAGTACGCCAGGCCGTCCGTTTCTGAAAATTTTTCCATTGACGGTCTATGTCTATCTTTTCATAACGGTCAGCTAACCCCCTCCGGGTCAATATGCTGTAGATTTTTAAATGCTGATTTATCACGTGGATTCTCCTTCAGCCATGCTTCTAACTGCTCTGCTTCTCTCCCGTTTAACCCCAAAGCCGGCGCTTGCAAATCAGACGGGCCAGCTCAATGTATTTCTGAATAGTTTCCATTTATTCCTGTTTTATACCATAAAAAAACAATTCAGAAAAAAAAAAAAAGGTATGAGCTAAAATTGATTTTTTTTTTCACACTATTTACACAAACAAGCAAAATAAAAGAAACAGAATGTGCTAATATTTTTCTCAATTCCTTGTAAGCCATCATTTTATGAGATTTCACCGTAATAACACTAATCCCCATTTCTTCAGCTATTTTTATTTTTTTTCCCTCCAAGATGTAATTTTATGACAGTCTGACATTGCGGAGTCAAACACCGGATGGCCTCATAAAGGACATAATGTGCTTCTTCATCCAATACGGAGCTGAACATATACTCTTCTGATTCCAGCTCTTTCAAATATTTCTGTGAATATTGTTCTCTGATTTTATGGTGTTTTAAGTAATTGAGCGCTTTGTTACGGATAGTTTTATAGATAAAAGCATGCAGCATTATCGGAGAATCGTACTGATTACTACCCGACTCCCATACAGAAATAAATGTTTCCTGAACCAGATCTTCACAAATATAGCTGTCTTCAACAAAACGAACAGTAAAAGCATAAAACTTGGAGAAATTCTCCTTGAAAAACTTTTCAAAAGACAGAATTTCTCCGGTACCAAACCTTATCTGTTTATCTTTATTCAATGGCACCTCCCAAAAGATGTTCTGCAAAATAATGCCGTAATAAATTAAAATAATACGGGGAATCTATACTGTGGTCAGCTCCCGGAATAACCATCATATCAAACAATTTATCCGCCTTGATCAAAGCATTTGCCAGACGGAAGGTATTCGCAGGATGTACATTAATATCCATATCCCCTGTCACCAGCAATAATTTTCCCTTTAAATTCGCTGCCAATTCCATTATTGTAGGAATCTTCGATTCAAAAAATATATTTTTTTATACCATCTGCATCTTTTTTGACCTTCATTTTTACTCCATGATACATCTCTCCCCACCATTTGGTATAAATATTATTGTCATAGTTACCGGAAGCAGCCACAGCCACCTTGAAAAAGTCGGGATAAGTCAGGATTGCTGCTGCTGCCATCATCCCACCTCCCGAATGTCCGTATATTCCCACCCGATCCCGGTCAATATAAGCATAACGGTCGGCCAGTTGCTCAATGGCAAATTTGCAATCGGCCAAAGGATAATCCCGCAAATTACCATAACCGAAATTATAGAAATTTTTCCCCCGGAACATAGAACCTCCCCGGTATCCGATATGGATCACAATAAGCCCCAATTGTGCCAGAGCCTGATTTCCATTATCATCCATAGAAAAAGCCTGGGGTACCTGATCCTCCTGAGGCCCAGGATAAACATAAACAACCAAGGGATATTTGCGGGTAGAATCCATGTCAAAGGGGGTATACATCACGCCATACAAATCAGTTATTCCGTCAGCTGATTTTACCGCTATTTTTGCGGTTCCCGCCAACCGGTGCTATACAATAAACTCAGATCCGCTTTTTTCAAGCGGTAAAATCTCCTTCCCTTTCATATCGCGGACAACCGATACCGGCGCCATATCCACTCTGGAATAAACATCCAACAAATAATTTCCCTGTTTGGACAATTCGATAGAATGATATCCATTCCCCGGAGTCAGCAAAGTCAGGCCGGAACCATCGAAATTTACCCGATAGAAAAAACGATAGGCGGGGTCCATCCTTTTTCACGTCCATACCCTTCAAAAATAAAACGACGTTTCAGTTTATCCAAATGGGAAATCCTGCAGGCGGTAAAAGTACCGGAAGTAATGGTATTTTTTCAATTTTCCATATTTATCATACAGATAATATTGCCCCCAACCGGTACGTTCCGACCACCAGATAATATCTTCCCCACCGTTCAGAATCCGGCAATCAAACAATTGTTCGGTAAAATAAGGCATGGAAGTTTCGCAGATCACTTCAAAAACGTCTCCCGTACGGGTATCCACCCGGCATAAATCCATTTTATCACAAGTCCTGCTTTTTACGGGTAAAATAAAGATCCTCCGGACAATTTTCCAAATCAGATGCAACAATCCGAACCTCCTGATCGGGGTATTTATCAATATTCACAACAATATGTTGGCAGGTTTCCCGGATAAAACAAATGCAGATCGTAGGTAAAAACATATTTTTCACCCGGCATAGGGAATTTATAAGTACGCAATTTAGGACGTGGTTCGGCCAGATTATCAACTACCCAGCAATTTTCAACCTTACGCCTGTCCTGACGTAAGCAGTAAAAACACCTTAGAATTTCCAGCCCACACAATATTGGGAGTTGTATTTTTTATCCGAATCGCTGTCCTTCTGATTACTATAGGAATAATACTTCTCTCCATCTGTGGTCAACTGTACCGGAACCGTATCCTGCCTGTTCAGCAGATACAGATTGTGCCGGTAAGCATATATACTGTAACTACTGTCAGGGGAAAACTTTAACCAATAAGGGGATGCCGGAGGATAAAAACGGCAGGCTTGTTCAGGGGTCCAGTTTTTTTTCAGCTCCCGGGTTCTGATATTGTAATGAAAATCCAGTCCTCCCTTGAAAAAAAAGAAAACAATACGGATCCCCCCTCATCAAATTTCAGCCCTCCCAATCGGAAATCTTTGATATTAAATGATATCCCCGTAGCTTGGGTTAATTTACCGATCATATCTTCCATGTCAAACATTTCCAGTTTTTTTTTACGGACCGGATCGCCCAGATAGTATTTAGCACCTCCGGGCGTAATATAATTATACCAAAACATATCTGTCCCGGATATCCAGGAAGGAAATACACTCAAAGAGTGATAATACTTCTTCAGATTTTCTTCCGAATACTTGTAACAATTTTTTTAAATCTGCTTTCTGTGCATAAGAAAAAAAAAAGCACAGCAGAAAAAAGCGAAAAAAAGGATCTTTTTCATCATGTTTACATTTTGCGTTCTACTTATTATCATATACACATACTTTCATAAAGGCCAATAAATAAAAAAGTACATGGTGACCAAAAGTAGTAATCTTTATTTATTCTTTTTTTATAATTTGGACAAAATTAACAGGATAAAGTGCCTAAAAATACTATCTTTGTAGCAGCATCGGTATCCCCCCGCATGGGAATTTGGGAATTCGGTGAAAACCCGAAGCTGTCCCCGCAGCTGTAAAGTCATTACTGTCATTTTGCAGGTCTTTTTCAATGATCCACTGAAACCCGGGCGTTTTGGGAAGGAGAAAAGATGACAAGCCAGAAAACCTGCCGATCATAGCTAATAAACAAATTTCTTTCCGGAGGAAAAGAGCATGAAAAAAGATTTATTTTTTATCACTGGTATTTACCATCGGTTTTTGTCTGGCCTTAGGTTCCTGTCGTTCAGGTAACCGCAAAAAACAAAACCCTGTCGCTACACAAACAGATCGTTCGAATATTCGTTATGCACAAGGCTTCTGGCTGGAACAACACGAAAATTACCGACTCCTTCATATCAAAGATCCTCAAAGCGAAACCGGTTCGGAATATACCTTCGCCCTAAGACAGCGAGGCACACATCCTGAGCTTCCCCCGCATATACCTGTACTCGATCTGCCGATCCGGGGCGTCATCTGTATGACTTCTTTACAACTCTCTAATTTTATCAAGCTCGGAGCAACTTCCCAAGTCGTGGGGAATCAGCAGTACCCGCTTTTTGAATAATGCAACGATCAAACAACAGTTAGCCGAAGGGAAAACTCAGAAAATCGGTATCGAGGGTAATTTCGATGCGGAAATCATTATGAACCTCGCTCCCCGACCTGATCCTCATCTCCCCTTCAAACAAGGGGGCTACGACGCTATGAAAGAAGTAGATATTCCACTAGTCCCTCATTTGGGTTATAAAGAAACGACTCCATTGGGACAAGCCGAGTGGATTAAATTTGTCGGTCTTTTAATCGGAGAGGAAGAAAAGGCGAATAAAATATTCAATGAGATAGAACAAAAATACAATGATCTGAAAAGATTGACAGCCCGGGTCGAACACCGGCCGGTCGTACTCAGCGGTGAAATACACGGAGGAACATGGTATGCCGTAGGAGGACAAAGTTTTCTGGCACAAGTGTTCGAAGATGCCGGAGCCCGATTATTTCCTGAAAGACGATCCCCGTTCAGGCGGCGTATATCTCGATTTCGAAACGGTATACAATCAAGCCGACCAGGCAGATTACTGGCGCATCCTGAATAGCTACCCGGGACAATATACCTACGAAACACTTTTTAGCCCAGGACGAACGTTACGGAGACTTTAAGGCTTTCAAACAAAAAGGAGTGATTTATTGTAATATGCGTGAAAAACCCTATTACGAAAATATGCCCATGGAACCGGAATTATTACTTGCCGATTTCATTAAAGTGTTTCACCCGGAATTATTACCGGATTACGTACCGGTATACTATCATCAGTTAAACGACTAATCACTATGGCTTCAACCGGACGAAATACAACTTTTATCCTGCTTATCATGTTAAGTATAGTTGTATTCTTATTCCTCAACATGGTATTGGGTTCGGTTCGTATACCGATGAGTGCGGTATGGCACATCTTCACCGGTACAGGAGATGAGCCTCAAACCTGGCAGAATATATCATTTGAAATCGCGTTTTCCGCAGGCATTGACCGCCTTGGTCGCCGGAGCAGGTCTGTCGATCAGTGGTTTGCAGATGCAAACGGTATTTCGCAATCCCCTGGCAGGACCTTCTGTATTAGGAATCAGCTCAGGAGCCAGTATGGGAGTTGCTTTCGTCGTACTTTTTCAGGTAGCATAGGCGGAGTAGCCCCTCAGCCACCTCGGTCTTTTCGGAGAAGTGGCGCTTTCGATCGCTGCCGTCGCCGGTTCGTTATCCGTTATGGCACTGATTGTTTTCGCTTCACATAAAGTAAAAGGAAACGTTACCCTGCTTATTATCGTAGTGATGATCGGTTACCTGGCGAATGCCATCATCGGTATTTTAAAAATTTTTTAGTGTAGAAGAAGATATTAAAACCTATGTTATCTGGGGGCTGGGAAGTTTCTCACGGGTATCCGGTAATCAAATGATGCTGTTTGTTACGATCATGGCCATTTTGATCCCCTTGTCTTTTGTTGTTGGTGAAAACATTAAACTTATTGATGCTGGGAGATGGTTATGCCCGGAATCTGGGATTGAATATCAAACGGGCCAGAGTTCTGGTGATCACCTGTTCGGGCGTATTGACGGCTATTGTTACGGCCTATTGCGGTCCGATCATCTTTTAGGCTTGGCAGTCCCTCACCTGTGCCGGGCTGTTTTCCAAACTTCGGATCACCGGCTTTTGATGCCGGCCTGTCTGGTTATGGGCGCCTCCCTGGCTTTGGCCTGTAATCTGATCGCACGCATGCCGGGTTTCGAAGGAGCCCTGCCGGTTAATTCGGTCACGGCACTCATCGGAGCTCCGGTTGTTGCTTCGGTATTATTCCGTAAACGTAAAAACGAACTGAATGAATAAGACCGCCACCATACAACTCCGTAACCTGACGATCGGCTATAAAGGGAAAGTACGCCCTAAAATTGTAGCCGAAAATATTTGCAGTGATATTTATGCCGGTGAACTGACCTGTCTTTTTTTAGGAACGAACGGTATTGGAAAATCCACCCTACTGCGCACCCTTTCGGCCTTCCAGCCCAAATTGAGCGGAGATATTTACCTGGCTGGAAAAAAAATTGGAAAAATATACGGACAAGGCCTTATCCACGGTGATCAGTGTCGTGTTGACCGAAAAATGTGATATCCGCAATATGACGGTCCGGGAATTAATCGGTATGGGCCGTAGTCCTTATACAGGTTTTTGGGGTAAATTAAGCCGGGCTGACGATGAGATCGTGGATAAAGCGATCGGGCTGGTCAATATTCATCCTCTGGCTTCCCGAATGCTTCATACCCTAAGTGACGGTGAACGTCAGAAAGCAATGATCGCCAAAGCTTTGGCTCAGGAGACACCGGTCATTTATCTGGATGAGCCGACCGCTTTCCTCGATTTCCCAAGCAAAGTCGAAATCATGCAACTGCTTCATCACCTGACCCGCGAAACCGATAAAACGATTTTTTCTCTTTCGACTCATGATCTGGAACTAGCCCTCCAGATCGCCGATAAGATTTGGCTGATGGATAAGGTGAACGGTATCACCTCCGGTACGCCGGAAGACCTTGCCCTGGAAGGATACCTCAGTCGTTTTTTTCGCCCGCAAAGGGATTACTTTCGACATGGAATCAGGACTTTTCCGCATCACCAACAATTATCGGTACGAAATCCGTCTGACCGGCCACGGCTATCGCTATGCCATGGTACGTAAAGCCCTTCAACGAAATGAGATCCTGGCCAATCGCGATATTGACTCAGCTGTTTACATTGAAACCAACAGGCAGCCTGATCAATTCATATTGCATTTTCCTCACCAGGAAGATATTATAGTCCATACAATAGAAGAATTATTAGAAAAACTAACACTGTAACATACAGAGACAGGGGTTTTGTGCTAATTCGATCGACGCATTGTTGGAATAAATACTGTCCTGTCTCAAATAATCCGGTCGAAATATCTATATACAACTCCCTATTTTTAGGGTATTTCTCTGATCAATTTCACTAAAAGAGGGGATTTTCCAACCCGATAGAATCGCGTATTTTCGTTCCGATCTTATTAATTAAAACATGAAATATGAAAAAGATTGGAATATTTTACGGTTCAACAACCGGAACAACCGAATCAGTAGCGGAGCAGATCGCTTCTCATCTGGGGGTCGGTAGCAGTGAGGTGTACAATGTAGGAAATACCGATGCTAAAGTAGCTGAAGAGTATGAACTGCTCATCTTAGGAAGTTCGACCTGGGGATCGGGAGAATTGCAGGATGATTGGTATGATTTTCTGGAACAATTAGCCGGAAAAAATCTAAGTGGTAAAAAAAATAGCCCTATTCGGTTGTGGGGATGCCATGTCGTTCGGATCTACTTTCTGTGATGCCGTCGGGATCATCTATGAAAAATTACAGGGTACAGGAGCTACGTTTATCGGAACTGTCGATCCTTCGGATTATACCTATGATGCCTCCACTGCCGAAATCGACGGACAGCTGGTCGGATTATTGATCGACGAAAACAACGAAGCGGATAAAACGGAACTCCGTATACAAAACTGGACCGATGCGTTGAAAAAAAGAAATTTAATACCCTGATCATGGATAGTTGCATTTTATCCGGAGACATGAAAATATTCGTACACCATATCTACGAATTACAAAAAGGTATACGGTACATGGCATTGTGTACGATAGACAAAACCGATGAATCTTTTGCCATACAAAGATTAGAAAAATCAGGTCTTGAATATGAAATCTGTCCCATCAATGCCCACCGACTGAACTTGTTTTTCGGAAAAAAAAAGAATGTATCGATATTGTCCGGTTAATCTGCAACCGTCCATTAAACCTGTTAACCCCCGAAGAAGATTTTATCCTGGGTACCATGCTGGGATATGATGTGTGTCAGCAATGCGAACGTTATAACCATCGTAAAACTTTAATCCAAAGTGCCTGATAATTAATCATAAGGACTCTTCAGAAATCAGCATCAGTTCAATTATACACTTTTTTTCTCCCTTTTATAGGAATAACAAACTTCCTCGCATTTTTTCAAAAGGAAGGAGAAAAACGGATGATCGGCCGGTAACATGTTCCATAATTCCCGGGCTAAAGTCATTTTCAGAAATGCGGGCACAAATCCCGTCATCACAACCGGCTTCCTTCGCCAAACCGATGATAAAATCGCGGTTCATAACTACATTCCGGCTATGCGTATCCCCATGCCCCTCGGCCAATTTCACCGCTTTGCCGATCATAATCCCCATCGTTACCCGCCCGATACCTTCTTCCTCTATGATTTTCAAGGTCTCTTCGATATAATTACCATAATGGACAAAAGCCTGAGGTATCATTTCAGGGGAAACGTTCACGGAGGATCCGCTCACTTTTAGCTCCCGAATTAATGACGATATGCCGGCATCCCAATGCTTTAGCTACCTGTATTTCTTTACGGATGGTCGCAACGAAAGCTTCGGAGGAAAAAGGACGGACCACTCCGGAAGTACCGATAATGGAAATTCCCCGACAATACCTAATTTCGGATTGAAAGTTTTGAGAGCCAGTTCTTCTCCATCGGGTACCGAAATCTCGATGACTACTCCTTGTTTCGGTATACGATGAGCTTCCAGAATTTTTTTCTGTCTCGGCGGCCATCATCTTTTCGGGGAGTCGGATTTATAGCCGGTTCTCCTATCTCCAAACCCAATCCGGGCAAAGTTACGATACCTACTCCTTTCCCTGCGGCAAAACGAATACCGGTTTCTTTTAGAAAGCATTACTTTTGCACAGATTTCCCGTTTATTAGTCACGTCAGGATCATCTCCCGCGTCTTTGACCACCGTGCAGATTATACTCTGTCCGTCCTTCTCTGTACGGCTCACAGGCAATTCGACTTCTTCGCCGTCAGGTAGAGTGATCGTCACCTGATTCAACACTTCTCCCGTCAGCAGAGTCGATAAAGCCGCTTTTTGCAGCAGCACAGGCACAGCTACCGGTCGTGAAACCACTATGCAATGGATAAAATCCGGGCAACAGACGTTCTATGCGGTGCCGCAAACCGTTGTTCCCGGTTACGACATAGAATCCCTCGGGCAATACCGGACGTTTGATCACGACAACCGGAATACCTGATTTCCGGGCAGCTTCGACCTTTTTCACGGAAATAACCGGACCGGCCGCTCTCCTTGGTCAGGATAGCATCGGGGCGTAATTGCAATAACAACTCCCTTTCCTCTTTTCCCTCTTCCCAAAAAATCAGCTTCCCTGCCGGAAATCCATATTTTAAAGCCAATTGCCGGGACTCCGGCCGATCGAGTACCCGGAACCAACAAGGATTTTCCAACCAATAAGCCTTCAATTTAGGTATGGTCTGCACACCGAACAACGCCAGTAAATTCCGTATTCCCTGATTTTTCAACCATACACAAGCTTCTGCATACGAATCACACCAGATCAGGTCCGGATCACGGGGAGGATAAGAGCGAAATCCGTTCGTAACGAACAACCGGAATATTCAATTCTTCAGCAGCTTGTCCTATATTCTTGTGCAGTTGTTCGGCAAACGGATGAGCAGCATCTACCAACAATTGAATCCCGTGTTCCCGGCAGAAATCGATCATTTCCTTCACTTCCATAGCTCCCGCCAGCCGAATGCCGTGTATACACTCCACTTGCTGTCCGTTTCCCCGGGTTGAATAATAATAAGTTTGCCCGGCTTCATCCAAAGTCTCTACTGCAGCCCTACCTTCTGTAGTTCCACCAAATACCAATATCATTTTTACCTTTTTTAAAACAAAGGGACGGGGGGTAATGTTTCATTTACAAACGATGGATTATACCTAAACTGATCCCTGTAATACGGGCAAGTTGCCGTAATCCAATGTTCGGATTCTGTTTCAATACTTTCAGCACCTGTCTCTGTTCAACTTTAGTTAAAATCTCAAAACTTTTTCCCTTCCAACATTTCTTCCAACAATTTCCGGACTCCTCATGATCTTTAAATTGATATCCCGCTTCCATGAATTCCCCGTCTTCATCTTCTAACATATAGGCCTGAAAATCTGCTTTACTATCGAAAAACAAAGTTAAAAATTCAGTGGAAACAAAAGAATCCACCGGATTAAAATATACCGAATAACTGTTCCACCGGTATTCCGAAATTTTATGACACAAACCTGCTTTCAAAGGGATTTTTTGCAGCACATACCGAAAACAACGCAACAAGTAACCCTGATCTTCAATGACCTCACTTTTAAAACGATCTTGAAAAAGATAACCCTCCCGTTCATATTTATGATTAAACCATATCGCATACGCCGTCAAAATCCGATGAATATAAAAACTCAAGCGACTGGTTTTTACGATAAGATGAATGTGATTATCCATCAAACAAAAACAGTACACTTTGAAAAATTCACCAGCCTGTGATTTCAAAAGATCGAGAAACATCCGTCGATCAGCATCTTCATGGAATATCAACATACGATTAACACCACGTTGGATGACGTGGTATACACCTGTATTGGACTGTTGACGAGCCTGCCGGGACATTTTTTTTTTGCCAATTTAACTACAAGTTAAATTTACAAAAAAAAATTCCAGAAAACAAAATGAAACATTATCCCCGTCCCTTTGTTCCACGAAACAGGTGGGTGAAATGGTTGGAATAGAGTTTTGACAAACCTTCCCGGTTACCGATTGCTTCGCCGACTACAATCATGGTGGTCAAGGTCAAATTGTTCTCTTTCATTATTGCCGCCAAATTACGGAGTTCGCCCCGGAAAATCTTTTTTCGTCTTTCCAGGTCAGGTGATAACAGGCTGCCACAGGAGTCTCGGGAGGATAACATTCCAGTAATTCACGCTGTACTTCTTCGGCAATCGAAGCACTCAGGAAAATGCACATCGTGCTTTGTGACCGGGCCAACAGATGGAGTTTTTCCTTTTCCGGCATCGGTGTACGCCCCTCTCCACGGGTGAGAATAATACTCTGAACCTTTTCAGGTATGGTAAACTGTGAACGCAATGCAGCAGCAGCAGCCAGGAAAGAAGAGATTCCCGGTGTAATCCGGTAACGCATACCGTACCGGTCGAAAAAAGGCCATTTGCTCCTGGATAGCCCCATAAATACAAGGATCCCCGGTATGTAACCGGACAATAAATAATCCCCCCGGTCATAAAAAACTCTTTCATCAATGCAAATTGCTCTTCCAGGGTCATGGAAGCCGAGCTACGCACAGTCGCCCCCCGGCTTTGCATAATAAGTAAGCTCGATTGGCACCAGACTTCCTGCATAAAGAATTAAATCGGCTTTTTCCAATAACCTTTTCCCCGGACAGAAACCAGTTCCGGATCACCGGGACCTGCCCCGACGATCTCGATAAAACCGCTTCGTTCCGCCTCTCTATCCAGAGCAACGGCAAAAGTAAAAATCATTCCCCGGAGTAACCTGTCCCTTCTGTTTTACCAGCAATAATTTCGTATTCCCTCGGCACTTTTCAAAGCAGTTGCTTCGGAAACACTATAGGCGCCTGTCACCTCGAATACCTTCCCGGAGGATTCGGTACTTCTATATCCTTCAGTTCCTCAGGCCTGTAAATCTGCATTTTAGCAGACAGATTCCGAACCAGATCGGCGACCATAGGTTCATCTTTTTTCAACTCAATAGTTGTCACGACCTTAACAGCTAAAGGAGAAAGTCCATGCCGTTTCAATTCATCACCAATATAAGCCCAAATACCGGTCGGGTTACACTGCTTACGGCATCCTACCCCCAAATGAAGTACAGCCGGATGATAATATAAAATCGGTGTTTCACATTCATACAAACAGGGAGTAACGGCAATAATCAGCCCATAACGTCCTGCCGGAATATCCTCGAAATGATAATAGACATCCACATGGGCCGGTCGTGAATGTTCGAGCCGGTCGGTTCCCTCATCGCGTATATCCAACAACAGGGCCGTCGGCCGCTGGTTGACGAAAATGGAAATCAGCTCATTCAAGGAACGCCGGTATTCCATTTTCCAGCCATTCTCTTTACCTAACAAATCCAAAGCCCACAATCCGGTATTATCACTTTGGGTCGTAACCACAGGCTGAGCCCCTAATATACGGGCTAACCGTTCGGTCAGGGCATTTGCGCCACCGACATGGCCGGCCAGAACCGACACAACAAAATGTCCGGTAGCGTCCACATTGACTACGGCAGGATCTGCATATTTCGAAGTCACACAAGGAGCGATCGCCCGTACACAAATTCCCATCGCCCCGATAAAAACAAAAGCTTCGTAATCCCCGAAATGCCTTAAGGTAAAATCAGTGATCGAATCGATCCGGACACCCGCTCCGTTCCGATACAGAGAACAGGTCCACTTCCTTACCTAGTTCTTCCCGGATAATTCCGGCAGTTCGTGCCCCGGCATCCGAAGCGATTATCATAGCTGTTTTCATTGTATTTATTATCATATTTAATTAGCTACAATTATAATTCAATTATATTCTCATCCAATAAAGTCATTTTTTCCACACCGGAATCTGTCACTAAAAATGTATTTTCAATTCCCACGGCTCCGATTCCTGCCAATACGAACTTCGGTTCAAAAGCAAAAGTCATTCCCGGTTGTAGTATATCCTTCGAGCGGGTGGTCAATACAGGCAATTCATTTATTTCCAATCCAACCCCATGTCCGACGAATTTCGCCTGCAAATGAGTACCCATAAAACAATCCTTCAGCCCTTCTTGTCCGGCCATTGCCAAAGCATCCCTATACAATTCGGCACAGGACACCCCGGTTTTTGCCGTTCGTTCCATGCGAGCCTGTATTTCCAAAGCGACACGATGCCCCCGGTAGGCCCGGTCCGGTAATTTCCCGATTGAAAACCCCCGGGTCATATCCGTTTGGTAGGCGGTATAGTTTCCCGACATATCCGCCATTACCGTAGTTCCTTCCCTCAACAAAGTCCCGTTCGCTCCCCAAAGTCCCCTGAAGCATGTATTCCTTTCCCCCCAAGGCAAAGTCAAAGGGAAGGTTCTCCGGCATTTTCTCCTGCCAACAGACTTCCCATAAAGATATCCGTATTCGAACCAAAGGCCCGGAAATAACCCAGGGAACCATGTACCCGCATCCGCTTTTCAATTTCGATCTGCAATTCAATATCCCTCATCCCAGGCCGGTAACAGGCCGGAATCTCACGATAAACCGCCTCATGCCTCCTGGCAGAGATACGCATTTGCTCTATTTCCCAAGGCGTTTTGATCATTCGGATGTGCCGTATCAGGGCAGAAGCGTTACCCGTTGCTTCAGCCCGGAATACATGTTGCAAACGGATACATTCATTATAAGAAAGCTCGTCCTCCTCAAGAAGTAGCTTGCGGGGCATTGCCAGATTCAGGTCCCGAAAAAGTTCCGGCATTTGTTCCGGTTTCCGGATAACATGTACCTGATTTGTTTCGGGTACAGTCAGTCGTTTGACAAACCAATAAGGCCGTCCCTCCGCCGGAAGATAAAAATAACCGTTAAACACCTGCCCTGACACATAGTACAAATTCATATTCATCGTCAGCAAACATCCATCAGCTTCTTCCTGCCGCATAGCCTGCTGAATCCGTCGCCATTTCAACTCCAACTCGTTCTCCATTTGCTTTCTTTCCATCTATCTTCAAAACATACTGATAAATAACATCACATTCAATACGGTCACAATCCCTCCCAAAAATATATAAGATCCATTTTGTAGAAGTCCGGTTTTTATATTTACCCATGACTTTCCCGGAAGAAGTCAGATATACCTGCAGGAAAATCGTAACGGGCAACTGAATACTCAGGATCATTTGGGAATAGATGAGTCCCATAAACGGATTAGAAACCAGCATGATAATAATCAATGCCATCACCAGTGAAAGCAATACCCCCCCCAACGGGAATGACTGTCTTTGATGTCGTAAGGCTCCCGGTAAATGCCGGCAAAGATCGAACCGGCAGCCATTCCCGAAGTAATGGTCGAAGCGATGCCGGCAAACAACAAAGCCACGGCAAAAATCACAGCGGCATTATTTCCTAAAAGCGGTTGCAATAAAGCACTGGCATCCTGTAACTCATTGACCGTACTACCGCTTTTGAAAAAAGTGGCTGCCGCCAATAGGATCATGGCACTATTGATTGCCCAACCGATCATCATGGATAAGAAAGTATCCCAAAACTCATAACGCAACTGCCTGCGAATCACTTTATCGTCTTCCAGATTCCATTGCCGGCTCTGGATTACCTCCGAATGGAGAAAAAGATTATGCGGCATCACCACAGCTCCCAAAACACACATGACCCCAACCATCCAACCTTTAGGAAAAGAAGGAGTCACCCACGCGAAAACCGCTTCTCCCCAATCGATATGTACCAGGGACAGTTCGTAAATAAAAAAGATAATCCGATAATAGACACAAAAAGCGATGATCCAACGCTCGATCACCCGATAGGAATTGGTAAAAAAGCATAATACATACGAAAACGGTAGTCAATATAGCTCCGATCCGCACCGGAATACCGAACAACATTTCCAAAGCGATCGCTCCTCCCAAAATTTCGGCCAGGGAGGTGGACACCGAAGCTCCCATAGCCGTCCACAATATCATTTTAGCATATTTCGGCCGGATATAGGTCATGGTGGCTTCGGAAAGACACAGCCCGGTAGCAATCCCCAAGTGAGCCACATTGTGCTGCAAAATGATCAACATGACCGTAGACAACGATACCATCCACAAAAGGGGTATAACCATAATCGGCACCGGCAGCCAGATTCGAAGCCCAATTCCCCGGATCGATAAATCCCACAGTAACCAATAAAACCGGGACCGATATATTTTTAAAATCTCCAGTCCTCCTAACCGGGGATGGTGTTTTGCCGTTTTCAACGACTTACGGATAAAGTGAAACATAAACATTCATTTAAACTTAGTTTTACGACTCAGGCCTGTATTGGTTTAAAAATACGACTCAGCACAAGCTTTCAATACCGTTATCGGATTGTGATCGTCCACAGCAATCCGGCATTCGTCCGTCAGACGGAAACCGGACCGGACCGCTTCCTGACGAAATAAATTCAGACTCTCTTCGGAAACCGAATTAAAAACGACAATACCTCCTACAGGCATAATACCGGCTAATATCGTCAGGATACGGGCAAGTTTTCCACCGTGTCCACCGATAAAAACAGCATCAGGAACCGGATAAACCGATAAATCGGCTTCTGTAAAATCACCGATAACTCCCGTTATTCCCGGAGTACCGAATTTCCGGCTATTCTTTTCAAGCAATTCACGCCCTTCCTCCCGAACTTCAAAAGCCGTGATATGCAAATGAGGAAATTGCAATTTGGCCTCGACAGACACGGAACCTGTACAAAAACCGATATCCCAGAAGCTATGCCGGTTATGTAAATCCAGCATACTGAGTGTAAGTAAACGGACAGGCATCTTGGTAATCATTTTAGCACGCCCGTCCAATAGACAAAATCGATTTTCAGGAATACCGAAAAGGGCGGCTCCGCAGCCCGGTCCTTTCAAGCATCAGACAATTCGGAAACGCAAAATCCGAACGCAACACCTCAGGCAATTCCATCGTCCGTACCCGTTCGGTCACATTTCCCAGCATTTCACCGATATGCATCCGGTAGCCGGCATACCCGTATTCCAACATACGCCCGGCAATCGCTACCGGAGTATGCTGACGGTCGGTCAACACCCCCGATCTTTTCCTTTCCTGCAATCAAAGCCCGGTCGAACTCATGCCACGGACGCCCCGTAAGGGAAACGACCTCCATATCCTGATAAGGAATGACCAAACGATGAGCCAGCATTTGTAAAGAATTGAACCAGGGGAAGACTTGTATCTCCGCTTCCGGTAAACGGCTCTTTACCGTATTGGCAAATCCGAAAAAAAGCGGATCACCCGAGGCAAAAACCACCACTTCGCAATAAGCGGCATATTTCCTCAAAAACCTCCTCCAGAGGTACGGTGATATCGATCCAAACATACTGTTCCGGCAGACGGTCGCGCATTAACTCATAATGACGCTTCCCCGGAAAATACCCGATGAGTTGTAATGATCTCCCGAACTTCAGCCTGAAATTCCCTTTGGCCATTATCGTCGATGCCTATGATATAGAATTTTTTCATTTATCTCTATTTTCATTCCGGATTCATCAGAAAACTATCGGTTCAACAATCGCTGGAATTCCTTCAAATACAATCCGATCTGATAGCCGCTGACAAAACCGTGGTTAACCGATAAAGCCACCGGCATGATCCGCTTACCTTCCCGTTCTTCGATCTTACCGAAAGTAAAAATCGGAATATTCTGGTGAGGTTCTCCGGGAATAGCAAGTTGTACATTTGTAAAACGATACCAGGGATTCACACTGATCAGCAAAAATATCCCTACCTTGTCCGGCCTCATTATGTACCCTCTCCTTCTCCACGCTTTGCAGCCCTCGATAAGAGGCCGGGCAGCAGCCAGGAAATCTTCGAATGTTTCTATCGCAGGCAAACGGACAGAACGATAACTGCCGTCGGCATTTTGTACAGGCGTAAATAAATCGATTCGTTCATAAAGTATAACCTCTTCTCCTACTTGCCGGTAATGAAATTCCTCGATGCGATTAGCCGCCGTTACAGCTGCATGCATATAATACAATGAAAAGGGCTGTTGTCGTTCTTTTTTGCCTTCCGGTAAGCCGTCGTACAATCCACCTCAACCGTAACAGAAATCATCGGATTAAGAAAAGTCCTGAAAAACAGGTATTCTTCTTTCCGTGTCCAATTTTGTATATCGATTACCTTATCCATCCTACACCATCTTTAAAGGTCTCTCCCCCGGCAATAACTGCCCTGCATCGTCGAAACAAAGAATGGCATTCACAATCGTTGCAGCCAGATTGCTCCCTCCTTTCCGGCCTTCGATAATAATTTTAGGAACAGCCGTAAAAGATTTCAGCATATACTTGGATTCACGTACGTTTACAAAACCGACCGGAGCACCGACCACGCCGACAGGACAAGCCTTTCCTCTCCGCATCAGGGAACACAATTCCATCAATGCTGTCGGCGCATTACCGAAAATATAAAGTGCATCGGGATGCTCTTCCGTAGCCAGCCGGATACCTGCTTGGGTACGGGTAATATTCATCCGGGAAGCCATCTCTGCAACCCGCGGATCGGCCAAATAACACTTCACTTCCAAACCTAAACGTTCGAGTGCCCCTTTCCGGATCCCCGAAGCAGCCATCGTGACATCCGTGACGATAGTCTTTACTTTCCCCCCGCTTAAAGCCCGGTAGATCGAGTCCACCGCCCCTCGTCGGCATAGAATCTATTTTCCATATCGAAATCGGCAGTGGTATGTATCGTATGCAATAAAACCCATTTGCGATCCAGCGGGATATCGGGATGCTTCAACTCCGAAGCGATCGTCCGGAAACTACGGATCATGATCTCCTGACCTGGTTTTGAAACAAAACCCCCGTCCCCGTGTTTCATTTTTTGGTAATATCCGCGGGGGTGATCATTTTTCCTTCCCAGTTATAGGACTGGGAATTTCCCAAAAAAGTACTACGGTGAACATATCTATCTGTTCCGGATCGAAATCGGCCAGGGTGGTCACGGTTACCTCCTGCTCCGGCCGTCCGGCCTGACGGACATAACCCACCGGGGTATTCCCTGCCCGTTGTTGCAGAAAGATTTCTTTCAGACGGTATAATTGCCAATAACGCCCTTCGCTTTTGGGGTTGTATACAGCAGTGATAAAATCGGCAGCGGCAGCAGCCTCAATCCGTTTTTCTATTTTTTTCCCAGGGAGTCATCAAATCAGACAGCGAAATCACACAAAAATCATGTCCGACAGGTGCTCCAAGCAAAGAAGCCGCTTTCTGAAAAGCACTGATACCGGGTAATACTTCGATTTCGATTTCAGAACCTCTTTCCCGTTTCATCTCCCAGACTAAAGGCGCCATTCCATAGATTCCGGCGTCACCGGAACTGATGACACAAACGGTTTTACCCTGTTCGGCATACCCGAACGCCATCTGAGCCCGGTCCCATTCTTTTCTCATCCCGGAATCGACACACTCTGCCCCTTCCATGACAAAGGGCTTTATAAAAGAAAAATAATAGTTATATCCGACCACGACATCCGATACCGACACCGCTTGTTTCACTGCAGGAGTAATATCATCCTCACAACCGGGCCCGATCCCGGCTACATATATTTTTACCGTTTTTCATTTGAATTCATTTTAAAGACAAAGATAAAAATAATGTGATAATCCATTTCATCTATTATTATAAATAAAGAGACAAGGATTCTGTGGCTATCTACCACAAAACCCTTGTCTCTTTATGCATTTTTAATCAAAAACGGTAAGATATCGTTCCGGTAAAATTTCTCGGTTTACCATATACCGTCGTACTTTTTTAAAATATTCTTTGTCAAAAAAGATTATCCACATTTAAAGCCAAAGTGACTTTTTGCTTTATCGTATAGAATAATCCTCCGTCTACAAGAAACAGAGCAGGGTTGTAAACCCGGTTGGCTACATCGGTAAATATTTTATCCTGGAAAGTTCCGCTCAAATGGAAGGACAAATTTTTCAATAATCCTTTAGGTATGGTATAATCGGCATACACATAAAAAAGTAGTGCGGGGAATTCTTGTAGCCCGTACATTTTTACCAGGATCGGTATATTCCGGATAGTCTTTACTCTGATTGATTTTCCTGATCCGGTAGTCCTGCCAGCCCAAGCCACCCGTAACAGCCAAGGTAGAAACGGGATGTACCGTCAACTCCAGATCGAATCCCCGCGAATCGGCAGTACCCACCTGAGCTTGTATCGTTTTTTGAACCATTTCACCGGTTGTTTCATCTTTCTCTTCCTGGGTGCCTAAATTTTTCACCACATTATTTTTCCGGATATAGTATACACTTCCTGAAAAATCGATCCGGTCAGCCCACATATACCGTACTCCGATTTCAGCCTGGTATCCCTTTTCAGGCTTAAAGACTTCACCTCCGTCTTTAGAAGGATTAAACCGCTTTCCATTGCGGTCGAGATAAATTACCCGGCTACTGTACATCGTATTATAAGGTTTGAAATGAGAACCAAAAGAAGCATAGAGAGAAATCTCCTCCACCGGAATATACACTAAACCTGCCCTACCGGTAAAGGCAGAAGTCTTTACTTTCTTCCATTCACTCCGGTCTGCCTCATCGTATTCCTGCCGTCCGTCTTTTACTTTAGCAGTAGCAGTACGGTAATTATAAAAATCCATACGGGCAGATCCCATCGCTTTCCATTTGTTATTTATATCGATCACGTCATGTATATATAATCCTGAAGTTCTCCAATCCCGAATGGATGCTTTGGAATATTTATAATCCCACCAATTTCTTACCAGCTGCGGATTATGCAGCGATACCAGCTGATTCAAGCCAGGTTCCCCATACATCTCCTTCATTCCAGCCATTATACTGTGTATAATTAAAATAGGAATAGGTAAAACCCAATATATATTTATGTCCCACTATTCCGGTTTTAAAATCTCCCGTTAATTCCAGCATATTGGTCCATCCCCGGCTGTCAGGACTGAAACAAAGCGGAGAACCTGTTTTCAGGGAGTCGGTAAGATCAATATAATATCTTTTACTGCCGCTTTCATGATAATATCCCCCACTGAAACGGTTCACCGTATCTGTCCGGTAACTCATTCCTTCAACCGCAGCATAATCCAAATCACTATGATTCCAGCTGAACCGGTCCCGTATTTTCATAAAAAGAGGCGAGTTGCTGCGTATAGGATAAAAGAAATATCAGTCACCCGGCGTTTCATCATATTATTATTGAAATCATTATATATGGTATGATAATCGGCAAAGGGATTCCGGGAACCTTTCGCCATAACCACCTTCCCGTCGGGACCGAAGATATCTGCACGATTATAGGTTGGAGCAGATCCTATTTCCGTATCGTATTTGTCATCACTATAACCTAACGTTCCCTCGAAATAACCGGTTTTACCAATATTTGCCGCCAGTGATCCCGTTGCTGAAAAACGGTCAGCACGTACATGCCGGTATCCATCTCCTGTCGAATAATGTGCTGTTGCCCGATAAGTCAAAGGACCTGCCAATTTCCCACCGAAATCCAGACTTGTCGACTTCACCCCCATTCCCATAACTCAACCGGGCTCCGGCAGTAAAATCAGGAACGGCTTTTTACGCACAATATTAATCACTCCACCCATGACAGAATGCCCGCTCAACACGGCTGCCGCTCCTTTCAACACTTCGATAGATTCTACGGAGGACAAATCACCGAAAGGTACATTGTTTAATAACGAACGCTCATCTCTAAAACCATCTACAGCCACTACCGTCTCATTCGATCCCCGAACCGAAAAGCGGTAAAAAGCTCCCAACTGATCTTTCACCGTAACTCCCGGTAAAAAAAAACGGACAGCATCCTCAAGATTCAGAATATTCTTCCGTTCCAAAACATCCGACGACAAAGTAGTCACCGTCATCGGTAATGTTTTTAAAGGAACATCCAGATTCAAAAAGGTTTACTTTCTTCTTGATTGTTTCTTTCACAATGGCTTGATCTAACTGGAAAACCGTATCCGTTATACTTTTTTCCGCTGATTTTGTCCAAACACAGACACCATCATCGGCCACATTACAAAAACTAAAAATTAATTTTTTTCATTTTTAGCACTATTAATAACAATTCAATTCTATTACTTTTTATCTATAAGATTATCGGAATAATTTCCGGATTTTTCTTCCCAACCACTTGAAAGTCAACACAACCCCGGATAGAGAAAGGAAAGTTCCTCCGAGCATCAACACATACATCACAACGTTCCATAACAACGGACGTTCGGCCAGAAATTTAAAATTCAGACTGTGCAATCCACTATACAAAACTCCTCTCTCAAACGTCCATTATCATCGATTTGCCGATGGTATAAAGTTTCGGGATTGAAATAATGGCGGGTATGCAATTCATCGTCTATCACCACTTTATACACCGGAAGTGTCAGCATATTCCGGCGGGAGAAATAATCATCATCCCAATCCGTCATCCATTCCAGAGTATAAAGGGGTATCCTGACCGTGAATTTCACGAACCGTTTCACGCACCATCTCTTCGGTCAGGGTAAAAGGCGACAAACGGCTCGTATCCGCAGCATCGATAAACTGTTTTTACTGCCCGAATTCACGACATAATAAGGATATTTTCCAAAGGATGCCCACTCGATACTTTTCACATCAGACAGACTATCCACGATTTTCCGGTAATCCAAGGCATACAGATCGGCGGCCAACATTCCCCCCTCACGTCCCCGAAAAACGTACTTCACGGTTCCTGGTTTTACCTTTCTGCATCCAGGAAGGAATATCCACCAGCGACATCATTCCGCTAAATACAAATGTCAGAGCAAAAACACCGAAAACCACACCGGTGATATGATGCCAACGTAACCACCATTTTTTATAAGGCGAACGCAACCCTTTCTTCCGGTTTTTCCAAAATACCCAAATCCCGATCCACAAACCGGAGAAGCACATGATAGCTCCCAATCCGGACGCCCAGATCATAAAAATTAATCCAAAGCGCTTGATTTTGCCGTAGAGAAGTAAAATACACCCAATGAGGAATAGCCCCAGCCAAGCCCAAAAGCGGGAATTCCGGTCAGTCCATTGCAACACTTTTACCGCTTTTCGAAGATATATACATCTCTTGCCGGGCATCATCTTCGAACGAAAACTTATAAATCGGAAATTCTTTGGTCAAATAACCGAAAGGAATCCACTGATCCAACCGGTTTAAGGAATCTACCCGATAAGCAACCGATCCACCCAATTGTCCGGCAATCCGGCAAATCTCGTTAAAATCAGGTTTACCGACAACCTGCAATGAATCGGGGCATACAAACCGGCAGGTAATTGCCGCCCCTTTCAGATGAAATACCGGCCGGTCGAGATACATATCTACAGACAAACCTCCTAAACGACTACTGTCGGGCAGTACCTGCAATAAAGAATCTACAGCCGGAAGCGGACCTGTCAGAGACTCCTGACGGGCTAATTTCAATTTCTGACTTACCCGTGGGAAACTATGATAAAATCATTACAATCCCAGAGATAAACCACATCAGAAACAAGATACTGAGTAATAAACCGAGTATCCGATGAATTTTTCGGAAAATTTTTGTCAACATGTTTTTATCTATAATCTTATTCCTGTCCACGGGAATAGCATTATTATTATTTTCGGCAGGTTTCCTGACTCAGTCCGGAAAAGTAACCTTCCAGTCGCGTCGACCGTGGTTGTAAGAAAACTTTTCACCTTATACGAACCTCACAGTAGCGGGCACTGTTCCGGAATTGCACCGGATTCCCCTCATTTTATGCAGAAAACATAAAATTCACCGAAAAATTAAGAAACACCAAATAAAACGTTCGTTTAATTTAGTTGAAAATCTATGAATTTCATAATGTTTATAAAGTCATGGAACCCTGCGGGCACCTGGTTAATTGACAATGAAACAGTATACCCGAAGAATAGGATATATTGTGTTGATTGTCAATGATTTTATTCTCATTTTCTTTTTCTCATTTTTCTTCCCTTCTTTATCTTTTTGATGGAAGCCAAGCTTCCAATAATTGTCCATCGTCCATTGACATCTGTCCATTATTCTTTTGCGGGTTTCCGCAAAAAAAGAATCGACCTTTATTTTCCCCCTGCATATACCCCCTTTTTCCTGGTAGCCATATCCACCGCTTTATGTCCGGCAGCAAACCGGGCATGTTGGATGAAGAGTTGCTGAACAGTTGGATTTTCTCCCAACCCCTTTCAGGTAAAGATTCACTTTATAACCCTGTTTTTCAAGATTTTTCCTTCCATTCGCCTGCTATATCATTTTTAGCATGATCTCCGGCAACAAACATCAGGGGGCCAAAGTCAATGTTTTTGATTTTCCGTTTTTCAATAGCCGCAAAGCGTCTTCGTATTCCGGATACCCTTCTACAGTTCCGACATGATATTCCGGATGTCCTTCCGCTTTCAGCATATAATCGAACATAGCATACGAAGCTGTTGCAGGATCGGGTGTTCCATGGCCCACCAATAATTTTTGTCCACCTCTATCAGCCTGATTCATGGCCTCTGTAATTGCCTTCACAACCACTGTATAATCCTCAGGAGCATACAACAAAGGATTTCCGACACGAATATCTTTAAAATTCAGCGAAAGCCCTTCCACTTCGCGACGCAATTCTTTCATCTCGGTACCTTCGATTATATTCGTAGATTGTATTAAAATATGCGTATAACCTTGTTCATGCAGCTGAATGAGTGCCTGGGCCGGATTCAGGCGTTCTACTCCCCCCTTTCCTTCAATTTCTTCAGGATAATCCGGGAGGTCCAGGGCTTCCCGGACTTCGATACCTGAAAGCTTCTTTCATCTTTGCATTGATTGCATCGATTGTCAAAAACCCGGGTATCGTCATGAGTGGTACCGAAATGGATGATCAGGATGGCAGCCTTATCCCGCTCTCCTAAATTTCCGAAAAGATCCGATTCTATAAAAATTTTCATCGGAATGGGCCATACACACCGACCCGATAAACAACGCTATTACTAAAAACAAATATTTCATATGATTATCATTTTATTTTCAACGATCCAATATACCTCTTATCCTGCAATTAGTTCGGACTGATCCTGTTATTTGTACCGACACATAACCGATGGCAAATAACCCTAGCATTACCAGCATACACCATTTTTTCATGAAATGATTAAATTAAGACATTAATAATAACTTTTCTGACCCCCCGGAAAAGCTTTATTACCTATACAATCATGGCAGGTCTCCTGACTTACCCCAGAAAAAGCAACCTTCCCATCCTTACATCCGGACAGTGGTGTGTAAGACGCTTTTCTACACACAGGGTTCAGTAGCGGGCACTGTTCCGGATTCCAACCAGTTCCCTTTTAAACAGCAAAAGAAAAAATACTGCATTACCACAACCGGCCGCAAAGGTATAAAAAATCTCCGGAATAAATGAGAAAAACGGGAGAAATAAAGCGAAAGGGAGAAATCGGCTGCCGAAGCGTCGTTTGCGCACATCGAAAAAACGAACGGGAGGAAGCCCGACACTCAGGATTTCCTCTCGTATGAATAAAATCTCGCATCTATATACTTTAATGTTTAGGGTGTTTGCAATTCGGCTCTTAGATAATTTTGTCATCTGATCCAATTAAATTTTTACTGTCATAATAGATATTTCTGACTGATTGAGTTAATGACTGAATGGTTGGCTGGATTACTGACCTACTGGTTATATCCGACCAACAATCCAATATCAAATTGCTTTTTGGTCATACTTAAATTACAGACAAATTTACCTGCTTTTTATCTTGATTTTTTATGTTCAAACGAACATCAAGTTGTGTTTTTGGGGCACCGGAAATATTTCGGGAGCCCCAACTACTTTAAAGCCTTTCCTTCAAGGTCGGTAAATATGTGCAAAATAAAAGTGAATTACTCCTATTACCGAACAAAATTAATTCATTACCTTTACGTAAAATTCAATTTAATGATTGGCATGGAAGATATAAATAGACTTAAGTTGGTTTTGGTAGAAAAAAAAAGAAAACAGGAAAGTGGCTGGCAGAACAGTTGGGGAGGGATCCATCAACAATATCAAAATGGCGCACCAATGTTTCACGGTCTGATCCGGTTACTCTTTCAAGAATAGCAGAACTATTAAATATTGAACGGAGAGAACTTATCAATAAAAGTAAGTAAATATTATCTGCCACAAGAAATTATTTTGATAACATTAGAAAAAAGTAATATAATAATGATAAGCATACAACAAAGAGTACAGTTGCAATCTCAAATTTGGAAAATAGCCAATGACGAAGTGCGTGGGGCTGTCGATGGATGGGATTTCAAGCAATTTGTTTTGGGAACATTGTTTTACCGTTTCATCAGTGAAAATTTTACAGACTATATAGAGGGTGGAGATGACAGTGTCGACTACGCTTCTTTACCGGACAGTATAATAACTCCGGAGATAAAAGAGGATGCGGTCAAGACAGAAAGGGTATTTTATATATCCGAGCCAGCTTTTTGGCAATGTGGTAAAGACTGCCAACACCAATCCCGATCTTAATACGGATTTGAAAGCCATCTTCGATTCTATCGAAAGTTCGGCGAACGGTTATGCTTCCGAAAAGAATATCAAAGGATTATTCGCTGATTTTGATACGACCAGCACACGACTCGGTAATACCGTTGAAAACAAAAAGCAGTCGATTAGCGGCTGTTTTAAAAGGTGTAGAAGGATTGAATTTTTGGAAATTTTGAGGAACATGAGATAGACCTTTTTGGTGATGCTTACGAATTTCTCATAAACAATTATGCCGCCAATGCCGGAAAGTCAGGAGGCGAATTTTTCACGCCGCAAAAATGTTTCAAAACTCATATCACAGCTTGCTATGCACAAACAGGCTACTGTCAACAAGATATACGACCCGGCCGCAGGTTCAGGTTCATTGCTCTTTGCAAGCCAGAAACAATTTGAAGATCGCATCATTGAAGACGGTTTTCTTTGGTCAGGGAAATAAATCATACTACTTATAATCTGGCTCGTATGAATATGTTTCTGCACAACATCAACTACGATAAATTCAATATTGCGCTTGGAAATACGCTTATCGATCCGCAATTCGGAGATGACAAGCCTTTTGATGCCATTGTTTCCAATCCTCCCTATTCGATCAATTGGATCGGTTCCGACGATCCCACGCTTATCAATGACGACCGCTTTTGCTCCTGCCGGAGTACTTGCCCCGAAATCAAAAGCTGATTTTGCTTTCGTACTTCACGCATTAAAGTTACCTTTCAAGCAGAGGACGGGCTGGGCTATTGTATGTTTCCCCGGAATCTTTTATCGTGGAGGAGCGGAGCAAAAATCAGAAAGTATTTGGTTGACAGCAATTTTATTGAAACAATCATCTCTTTGCCTTCCAATTTATTCTACGGCACTTCAATAGCGGTAAATATTCTGGTTTTATCAAAACATAAGTCCGATAATAAAATACAGTTTATAGATGCAAGCGGAGAAAATTTCTTTACAAAAGAAACCAATAACAATGTCTTGAGGACAAGCATATAGACAGGATTATAGAAATCTTCGATAAAAAGGAAGATATCGATTATATAGCCAAGTCCGTTGACTATAAATCTATTACTGAAAATGATTATAACCTATCCGTAAGCAGTTATATAGAAGTGGAAGACACTCGTCCGAAGACAGACATCAAGGAACTGAACGAACGGATTCGCCGCCGCATTGTGGAAAGAGAGAACGAGTTGCGTATAGAGATAGATAAAATAGTTGCGGAATTAGAGGAGGACGAATTATGAACAATGAATACTTACAGCCGGCAATTTATATGGTTCGTTGATAAACGATATAGGCAATATCCTTGTCGAGGCACGTGGCAAAAATATGTCGGGAAATCAATTCTGTAATGGTAGATGCCTATTGGAATATAGGCAAATACATTGTAGAATACGAACAAAAAAGGAGAAGAACGAGCTGAATATGGGAGTAACCTCTTGAACCGTCTTTCCAAAGATTTGACGAGATTGTACGGGAAGGGATTCAGGGAAAAGCAATTTGTTGTATATTAGAAAGTTGTATCTGTATTTCCCAAAAGGTGGGGACAGTGTCCCACCTTTTTGAACTGAGCCATTACTATGAGATACTTAAGTTGGATAATGAATTAGAACGTTCTTTTTCAGGCAAAAGAATGTGAGGAAGCAGCATTGGGAAAAAGCGAACTCCAAGCGTCAGATGAACAGTATGCTGTTTCACCGCATAGCACAAGCAAGGAAGGGGTGTTGGAACTTGTGAATGGTAATTTGAGGTGCAAAGCCGAAAAGACATCATCCGCGACCCCTTTGTGTTGAATTTGCCGGATTGCCAGACATTAATCATTATGATGAAACGACTTGAAAACGCTTGTAAGTAATTTGGGGACAGTTTCGCTCTGGAAGTTTTATTTGCTTTCATTGGACAAACAATACCTGCCTGAAAGTATATTTCAAGTAAGATATTATTTATGGTAGATTTGGTATTTTATCATGTGATATTGAAAACTTATGATAGCGATTGATTGACGAAACGCAATGAGGTACAGCACGAAGACATCGGGCAGATGAATTTCCATTCTGAATTATTTTGTAATGAAGTATGCACAGACGGAATAATGCTCGATAGGCACGTTTGGGGCTACAGCCGACAAAATGACTATGGAATATATGCCATGGAAAAGCATTTCAAATAACTTTTTGTCAACCGATACCAGCTGTATCTCCCGGACAGGAAGTTGTTTGAAGATGAATTGTGGCGGATAATGAAGAAGCAGGAACTTGAAAAAAGAAGAAAGGAGGACGAACGATATGAGTAAATCGCAAAATTTGAATATTGACAATACAAATCGAATTAAATCCCAAACTTCCTGACTGATGTTCGGAAAGAGTATAGTTGTAATCAGGGGATATTCCTGTAATTGCCGATGCCGATGTGGCAAATCTTTATGGTGTTGAGACAAAGAGGGTCAATGAAGCCGTAATAATCCGGATAAATTCCCGGAGGATTATATGTTTGTTTTGTCTTCTGAAGAATCGGATGTTTTGCGGTCGAAATTTTCGACCACAAAACTTTCTTCCAAAAAGCAGGGTGCTTCCAAAGGTCTTTACAGAGAAAGGGTTGTATATGCTTGCCACAATCTTGAAGAGCAAGAACGCACTAAATGTCACATTTGCTATTATTGAAACATTTACGCAAGTAAAGATGCTTGAAGCGTGAATTGGTCGATTTACATAAGGAAACCGATTCCGGAAAACAGACAGCGAAAAATGCGGCACTTTGGTAAAGTGCTGTCGGATATTTAATGATGCCTGATTTGGAAACTTCTATTGAAGAATGTATTATTAGTTGATTATCAGTATTATACGCTCTAAACGGTAGAAAAGTGAGCGTATGGATTCTGATTAGATACAAAAGGTGAAGATTTAACGTATTTAACTTTCAATCACATCAGGAATCACGAAATAAGGGTTGGGAGGGGCGTTTTAAACTGACCCTATAATGTGGTGAATAGAAGTTATATGACGAAATTCATAAAGGGGTACGGTTGAAACGACTCCTTGAAGGGTGTGATTACATGTCATACCCTTTTGTTCTATAAAGCATTTTTGTGTAGTTTACGAAGCTACGTTTTGCAGTTTTTTACTTGATAAACGCAGTTTTTCATTGATTGTGCTGGCTTTTGGGGATAAAACTATTATCTTTGCGGTGCAAAATGTGATACCAGTATCAAAAAACAATACTCTAATATGATATTTGAACGTAAGAAATACTTGGATGAACTTATTGCAGGACGTGAAACGGTCTTGTGAAGATTATAACAGGTGTCAGACGATGTGGAAAGTCTTTCCTGTTGTTTGATATCTGGCATAACTGGTTGTTGGAACATGGGGTGACTGATAGTCACATCATTGAGATACAACTTGATGATTTCCGAAACAGGCGGTTGAGGAAGCCTGATACCTTGCTCGACTATATAGATTCAAAGGTTATGGATGATGGCAAACCTTATTATATAGTCTTGGACGAGGTACAGTTGGTAGAAGAATTTTGTGGAGGTTATTCTTAGCTTGGACACACATGAGGAATGTAGATGTGTATGTGTCGGGCTCAAACCCTCGTTTCCTGTCAAGTGATGTTGTGACAGAGTTTCGAGGCAGAGGGTGACGATACGCATCTGGCCTCTCACCTTTGACGAATACTTTAGTGGTATTGGTGGAGATATACGCAAAGCTTGGTTGATTACTATACTTTTGGAGGACTGCCACAGGTGGCTTTGCTTGAAACGGGAAGAAAAGAAAAACAGACTATTTGCGTGGTCTGTATGAAACGACCTATCTGCGTGACGTAAATTGAGCGCAACCATCTGCGTAATCCTGAAGGAATGAAGGAATTGGTGCGTGTAATAGCTCGGGCATTGGTTCATCAACCAATCCAACGAGAATAGCCAATACCTTCAATTCACAAGGGGGCAACCATATAAAAAAGAGACACTATAAAAACAATACATTGACTATCTGAAAGACTCATTCTGATAGAGGGAAGCCTTTGCGATATGATGTGAAAGGCAGAAAATATATTGGTACCGAGACGAAAATACTACTGCTGATGTCGGCATACGCAGCCATTCTCAACTATCGACAGTTAAGGGAAGAAAACGCACATTATGGAAAAACATTATCTATAATGAACTTGCAGTCGAGGATATAATGTGGACGTAGGATTGGTTGAACTTGGTGGCAAAGGGGATACAAGAACGGTAAGTTTGTCGTGAAAACAAAGTTGGAGGTAGACTTTGTGGTGAACCGCTCCTCAGCAATACGTAACTGAACGAAGCATACTGA
>VOFJ01003647.1_pt1 | contig 39550 bp, 32 predicted proteins | sample 5384081 | NCBI WGS metagenome assembly VOFJ01 (sample SAMN12384729, study PRJNA508395) | human gut metagenome | isolation source: healthy gut I | host: Homo sapiens
TACTTCATTTCCTTTTCTACTTTCATAATCATAAAATTTAAATTGTTAGTAATATTAAAATTGTCTCTTTATTATCAACTGGTAATACGATAATTAATGCTACCACTGGCTGCCTATTATGCTATCGCAAAGACAGGCCCTCTTATATAATAGCCTTAGCTATTACTATTATATATTAGGTATAGCAAAGCGCTTTTTTCAGCCTGCAAAGTAAGAAACAAATTTCCTAAATAAACGGTGGGTGCATTTGGCTGATATACAAAGTGTTATTGGTTTTATAAAAGAGCTGAATATCCCAATAAAAGAATCTATTGAAACCTGATAATCTGAGCGAACATGCTGAACTACAACCCATTCCGAGTTCATTTCCCAACAGGCGGTTTTACTCTTCCAGGTAAATTGACACTACTTTTTAGCACCTTATTTTGTAACAGCGCACTGCTGCAACCTACTTATTTTCAGGAATAAAGGCACTATTGAAGTAAAGAGATAAAGTGTTTTTTAAAGATAGTAATGACACCATATTCAGACACCAATGACAAGAAATGAAGTTACAAACGGATAATGAATACCGGTTCGTTGGGGTAAAGTAATTCTGGTCTTGAATCTCCAGTTCAGGCATTATTCAGATCCCCTAATGTCCAATTTGTTAAATTCCCAATATTAAGTTACCTAATAATGGAAGCATAGAAAGAATCATGCTGTAACATGAAGAAAAAGGGAGCAGGCATAAAGCCCGCTCCCTTACAGAAAGACAACAATCATTTATGATTATATTATAACTTCTCCAGAACCACCAGTTCCCACCCCTTGAACACCAGCGTAATCAGCTCCAGCCGGGTGTTCCCCTTGGTGCGAAGAACCTTTTCATCTGCCGCATAACGCCTCAACTGCTCTGCCGCATCACGCCTCAGTAAAGCAATATCAGCATCGGAAGCATCACGGCGGGCATATTTCACCTCCACAATATAGCTGTAGGCAATGTCCGGCTGGTGCAGCAGGTCAGGCATCATATAAAAGTCGGCATAGCCTTTGGAAGACTCGTGTTCGGGGAGAATGACATATCCTTGCGTCAAACCCAGATAAGCCAGAAGGAAGCCTTTGACATGAGACTCCCCGTCAATGAACTCACGGATGGCACTTTGACGTTCCAGTTCGCGGGCGAAGAAACGGAAAACGGACTCCCATTCGCCACGGTAAGCCATTCCCTTAATCAGGCCGGAGAGAACCGACATGTCCATTTCGAACAAATCGGCCTGCAGGTAAGCTTCTGTCAGATAGGTATACAATTGCTCACGAACTGTTAAATTAGGAATACCCAAGATGGTGTCACCTTGAAAAACGCCTTGTATGGACAGCATCCCGAAGTAGAACAGCAGGCTCTTGAAATTCTCCGTATCAGTCATTTTCTCAGCCGGGAAAGAGGTGACGATATTCGCTGTGATACTGCCCTCCGCTATAATCTGCTGGATGACGGAGGCATTGGCTCCGAATGTTTTGTCTATCTGCACTAAGTGACGGAGCTTGTTGTAATCTGTACGGATATTGTTGTCAACCATTGTCTCCGGGGGTAACTGCTGCTGAATATAGCTGTTCAGGAAATAGAGTGTCATGTCCGAATTGAACATACGCTCCTCCAACTTGCGGGAAGAGAAACAGTAATTATCATACCATGGCTTCATTATCTCCACCAACCCGTCCACCGTGACGTCCTCTGGAAGCGCGTCTTTATCCTTGTAATAAGCAATCATCTCCCGAACCTCACCCTCACTGAACCCGATGATATTGTTGAACTGAGGAAGCGTGCTGATGTTCGTACCGATATTGAAACCACTCGTCACGTCGTCCATCGTAATGGGGCTGACACCTGTAATAAACAAGCGTTCCACGGCGGCATCCGTATTGGAGGTCGCAGCTTTCACCACATTAAAAAAGCCCCGGATAAAGCCCTCACCGTGTGTGGCATTCTCATAGCGTTTCGTATCATATAAGGAAAGGATGGTGTTGGTGAAATTGTCGTACTCGTCTATCAGCAGGTAGATGCGAGGGCAGTCGGTACGGCTGAAGTACTCTTTCAGTGAAGAGAGCATTTGTCCGGGGTCTGTTCCGTTACGGTCTACCACTTCCCAGACACCGCTGCCCATTAGATGTTCATATCTCAGGATAAAGTTCCGCAATACCATGCAGCAATATTCTCCGAATTTTCGCTCCACCTCCTCCGGGCACGCCTTCACTTCGGAAAAGTTGAAACGCAAGACGAGATACTTGTTGTGCTCTTCTGTAGGATGTCGGCCAATGTATACCTTTCCGAAAAGTTCCTCAAATTCTTCAGCATAGTCTATACTGTAATACGTCTCCAGCATGGCAAGGAAGAGCGACTTGCCAAAGCGGCGCGGGCGGATCAGGAACAGATAGGGAGGCTGACGCTCTATCATTTCGATAAACCTCGTCTTGTCCACGTAATAATAGTTTTTCCGCATCAGGCGGGAGAAGTCGGATATTCCATAGGGTAATGCTTTCATGACTGAAGTTCTTTGATTCAGAAAACAAAGGTAGCAAAAAGGAACGGCAAATGCCATAAAACCACTGAAATAGTTGCTGGGAAAAGTCAGGATAGCGACCATGTGGCTGCTCAACCGACATCTCTGTTTATGTCAGGAAAAAATCGAGTAGGAGGAAAACGAAGTAGTTTTCTTCCTACTTTCGCTTTCCGACCTCTCACACCACCACGCATGCCGTTCGGCACGTGGCGGTTCTTTACTTACGATGCAATTTACTGTAATACTCCATCAAGGTAGGGTACCCCACTAGTTTCAATTTGTCATTATCCATGGCAGAAGTTAGGATTCTGCTCCCAGCTATACACCAATACCCTAAGCGAGTATTGGCATGTTGCCAGGCATAGAACTTACTGATGCCACACTTCTGCAAATTGGCAAACCGAGTTTTGACCTTCTTCCAGTATTTCCATATACACATGCGTATCCTACGACGAAGCCATTCATCTATACGTTTCAGATAACTCTGCATATCTGCCAACTGAAAGTATTCTATCCAGCTACGTATAAACAGATGAAGCTTTGATTTGCGCTGCTCATACCCCATACCATTACTTCTTCCGGTCAGTTCTTTCAAGCGAACTTTCAGTTTAAGGTAACTTTTGGGATGGACAGATAAGCGACATTCGCCATTCTTTACATAAAAAAGAATAACCCAGAAACTTCATGCCACGAACATAACCAACGCTGGTTTTATCTTGATTTACCTTTAGGAAAAGATGTTTCTCAATAAAAGCGCTTATGCTCTTCTTTACACGCAGGGCAGAACGTTTACTCTTGCAGAAAATCATACAGTCGTCCGCATAACGCACAAACTTGTGACCACGGGATTCCAACTCTGTATCCAATTCATGGAGCATAACATTGCTCAGCAAAGGGGCTCAAAGGTCCTCCTTGGACAGTTCCCTGAACACGGCTCTCGTAGTGACCAGCTACCATTGCCCCCGAGAGGAGGTATTTATGGACGAGGGAGATAACACGACCATCCTTCACGGTGCGTGACAAAATCTCTATCAACTTGCTATGATTAACTGTGTCGAAGAACTTTTCTAAGTCCAAGTCAACACAGTATTTATGACCACTATTGATATGAGATTGGGCGCGCCGCAAAGGCTTGGTGAGCACTGCGTTTAGGGCGGAAGCCAAAGCTGTTGTCACTGAACTGGCGTTCGTAAAGCGGACTAAGCACCGGCTGATGGATTGTTGAATAAGACGGTCAATAACGGTAGGAATACCTAATTGACGTTTCTTACCTCCATCCTTGGGAATTTCAACCCGCCGGACGGGATTGGGACGATAGCTACCGTCCAACAAAGAGTTTATCAGTTCGTCTTTATGGCGTTTCAGGTAAGGAAGTAAATCTTCCGTTTCCATCTTATCGACACCTCCACAGCCACCGTTGGCCACGACCTGCTTGTAGGCGCGCGGTTCATGTTTGCGGGCGACACAATACGTTCCAATAAAGCATCTTTGGTAAATTGCGCTTCCACGAGGTGGTTTTCAGTTATCCCAATAAAGGTCTGCACTCCGGCATAGCTTTTCGGATTCCGTCCTATCCTTTTGCCGGCAGTTATCACTCAATGTTGATCTTTTGTGCATTCGTTCCTTCATCGGGTAACATTCATTGACTTCTCGCTTAAATAAAGTTCAGACCTTCCCCGAATGCCGATTTTTTTTTTCGGGTACTATGTCGTCTGCTGACTTCTCACAGCAAGCTTTACTCCGTGCTTCTGAAAAAAAAAAAAACATCTGCACGTCTGTGAGCCCTCCCCAGTTAAGAATACATTCTTTCCATCTTATACCCGCCGGATTTACTTTGGATGTTTCCGGATAGTTATAAGGCTTTGTCTTGTTTAGCAGACTAACCCACATCCTTTAGCCTTATATCCGGTTTCTGTACGTCAGGCCAGATGTTTGCCGCTACCTTCCTTCAGATTCCAACTCACGATGGACACCCTTGGCGTTGGCTAAACACTTCCCACTATCAGGGCGTGTTAGGGACTTGCACCCATTAGAATATACCCATGCTGGGCGAACCAACAAACCTCCCCGGAGAAATGGAAATATTCCGGGGAGGTATGCCAGTTTCGTAACTTTCGTTACGTGTTTCAAAATAAATGTTGTCTTATGGCTCCATGTCCTTGTAATCAACGGCAGCACGATTCTTGCCATTCACTTTGATATTGGTGGTGCCATATTCTACGCACACATTGCCGCTGTTTGTCCATCCGTACGCTGCATTCCCGATAGCCGCCTTTGTGTCCGCATCATAAGTAAGAGTGACACCTTTGCCCTCTCCTTGGTTGGCGCAGACATGTATGGCCGGGAAATCTTTTGCGTTCGTACCTCCCACGTTCACTTTGCAGTTTTTCAGATCGAGTATAGTGGGATATTGGTAGGATGTGTTCAGATAATTTCCTGCCGTAATAGCGGCAAAAGCACACTTGTTTCCGCTTTCCCATTTCTGCATGCGCTTGTTTTCTGAATGACTTGCCGTCAGTACAGCGTTCAGTATGAATGTGGAGTTTGAGACAGAATACTCACCGCCACGCATAAGTGCAGCCTGGTGATTGCCCGAGAATGAGCAACCGTCTATCGTCACTTTGGCGGGCACATTATTCATGAGGGCGGTTTCCTGAGCCTTGAATGTAGAGTTAGTCAGGGTGATGGTGGCATTATCGCCAAAAACCAGGTCACCACCTTTTACAGAAGCGTTTGTGCTCAGACAGAAGTAACCGTCGAACAGAATCTCGGAGTCAATGATGTTGAGCACTACTTTGGGACCTTGGGCAGAGATGAAGGTGTGTCCCATAGCAGTAACCTTTACTCCATCAAAGGTTAGTACACCGCCTTCTTTGGCAGCGAAATACGAGTCATCCGAAATGCCTTTTGTCACTTTCAGCAAACCATTCTTCACAGTCAGCTTTCCTTGGATGACGTTTTTAGTAGTCCCTGTCATTTCCAATGTTTTACCATTCAGGTCAATCTCCACTTCCTTTCCGGCTTCTACAATCAGCGATGCAAGTGAAACGTTGGAGTCCAAAGTCACTTTTCCGCCGTCTTTGATCACCGTTTCCAGAGTGGCGCCGGCAATTACGTCCTGTTTGTTGTCCACTACTGAAGCTGTTCCGGTATTGAGTTCCACACCGGAAGCAATAACAATTTCCGAGGAAGTAGTTTCGGGCTCGCCATTGTCATTCACGGTGGCTATCTGCAACTTCAGTTCTTCGTATGTTACTTTTTCAGTACCAGTACCCTCTGCAGCTTTCTTCACAGCTGCCACAGGGAAAAGTACGTACTGCTCTTCACCTGTACCTGTCACTTCTATGGAGGTTTCTGCGTCAGAGCCTTTTTCAGAACTACCTCTATTTGTGACTTCTTCTGCCATCATAATCGCCGGTTTGCCATCCTTGTCAAATGCCATTTTTGCTGTGCCCGTAAGGTTCTGACCGCTGCCTCCTGAAATAAGCTTAAATTGATACTTCTGTCCTTTTTCAAGGGTTACAGGCATTGCCAACAATGCGGAAGCGTTCTTCATGCCCACCGTGGATGGGGTGGCCGGATCAAACAGTCCGCCCATGGGAAGCAGGATTCCCATATCGGTACTCAGTTCCTGACCATCGTACGAGGCCTGTTCGTTGTAGGGATAGTAAGCCAGCACTTTCTCTCCTTGTGCGCGCCCTCCAATGAAGCTTCCGCTGGTAGTTCCGGCTCCTTTGTCCAGAGTGTAAGGAACGTTTTCATAGCTGCTGTCCTTATGATAGATAACGCCAATTTGGTCACCTGCACTCCAGTTCACCGTCACTCCGGTTGCACCGGGCACAAGGACGGTACGTGTAGCCGGCATTTCTGCGGTCACTATATCCATACCTTCAACCGGAGCGTTCTGTACGTCTGCCAATTTTTCGCTGCAGGCACCCATCATCAGGGCAATGGCCGCAGCGGATAAGGAATGTAATGTAATCTTTTTCATACTTTCTATTCGTTTTGTTGTTGATAATAAGATAAAATAGTAATTATCCCAACGGTTCCCAGGGCAGTTCTTCGGTAGAGAAGGCAAAACCGCGTTCCGCCTCCACCTCCAGCACTTCTACCTGCGGGGAATGATATTCGGGATATTGTATAGTTTCTTTTTTCCATAAGAAAGATAAAATCATAAAAGAGGGATGAAAAGGCAGATACCCGTACGGTTCCATTCCTTCAACCCTCTCTCATTTGATGTCCTTTTTCGTGAAGCGTGATGCCGGAAAAAGACATCTGCGCTTCACGAAAGTTGTCTTATCAATACTTCACGATGTTGTCTGTATCTTTAGCATCACCACCGAAGTAAGTAACCAGTGTAGCATTGTAAGCAAAGTTACCGCCCACATAGAATGTACCCTTGATGTAAGATGCCTTTGTATAGAAAGTGTTTCCTTCCTTCAAGTTGGCTTTACAGCCTGCAGGTAGGATAAAGCCGATACGATTAGCAACTGTCTGCTCAGCAAAGCCTTTTCCTCCATCTGTATCTGTAACTGCATTAGCCTTCTTCGTAGTGATAACTACTTCTTTTGTTCCGGCAATCTGGATGAATTTCACTTCTTTCGGACGTTCCAAGAACTCGATATTTTCTTCCACGATCAGTTAGTTGTACTTCACGTCATCGCTCGGAGTCTTGTAAGCGCCGTTTTCATCAGCAGCTTCTTTCTTGTTCCAAGTGTATTTGATAAAGCCTTGCTCGGTAGCGTTGCTTACAGAGATATTGTCCGTAGCTGTGCTCAGTTCGATGGCGCCGATCTTGTTACTTTCACCAAATGCCGTTGTAAAGCTTGCATTTTTAGTCTGGTTGGCAGTAATATAAGTCTTGGCACCCTCATTGTTCATGATGTAGCCGTAGTTGTTGATCGCACCCTTAGTACCGGCAGTTACACCCAGTACGCCGCTGTTGTAGATCTTACCGCAAACATTCTCTGATCCAGCGTCTTCAAAGACCTTCTTATCAAGAGCCGTGGCTTCGTTTTCGATAGTTGCACTGTAAGCGCGAAGTTCTGCATCGGCAGCAATGTTTATGATACCCTTGTTGGTCAAACCGATCATCCACTGGGTGATACCCTTGTTGATATTGATTGTACCTTCATTGACCATCGGCATGATATCTTGACCAGTATGGGTATCTTTTACATCAGCCGTAGCACCAATGTTGATTGTTCCCTTATTGATCATAGATTTGGCATTCTGTCCGAACTGCTTGCCATCGCCTGTCCAAGTCCAAGTAGATTCTTCAGCCAAAACTATATTTACTCCGTTCTGTGTCACGAATACGATTTCGGGGATTTCGTCAGAAGCAGCGCCCTTGGTGTTATGCAGTACGATGGTAGAGCATTTTTCTTTTGTCATTTGGCAAGGCAGAAGTTTAACGCCTGTATATGCAATGCTTTGTAAGGTTTTCACGTTCTCCATAGAGAGGTGGAACTCTCCATTGGCATCACCGTCGATAGTCAGATTCACAGGATCAAGACCCAATGTCTTCCATACTAACAGTACATCCTCCAGTTGCTCGTCGCTCTTGATATGCAACGTTGACATATCCAAGTTCTTCAAGTCTACGTCAATCACCTGGTTGGTGTGTCTTCCTACATATTCACCCTTGAAAGCAGAGGTCTCACGTTCTTCAATCTTACTTGTGGTGGCGATTACTTTATCCAAAGCTGCATGAACTGTCATCTTCGGATATTTCACCGGGTCATCTGCATGCTTTTTGTTATACATCACCTCTTTGGAGTCTTTTGTCAGTGTTACAGTACCGTAGTAGGTTTCAACTGCCACAGTGGCGTCCTCAGCAAGGGTAGGCACTGTTTTTGTACTAGCATTTACCTCATCCAATTGAGGTTTTTGCGGCAATAACAGGAACTTGGCAACATCCACACCTTCTTCAACGAATGACAGGCTTGCAGCCGTAGCGTCGGCATCCGATGGACTTTCAAATTCAACTACCGATTTTTTGTTCCAAGCGTTACCGGGTTCTTTGGCGTCCCAACGGTTGTTGTCCCCAACCTCTGCTGCCTCAAGGTTAATCGGCAACTTCACATTGAACTTGTCAGTAGGACGATTCAATGTAATTTTGCTTATGGTGATTGGTGCGATAGTGCCCGCCTTAACTAAAGCCTCGACATCCTCGTCATTCAAGTATTCCGGACGCAGATCCATGGTTGTACCGACTTGTCTCAGACGGATAGGATAGTTTCTGCCGTAACCGGCGGAATTATCAACTCCATTTTTGTTATACGCCTCAATATTTATACCTTCTGATATGAATGGAATATTGCCCAGAACATACTCCTTGTTCTGCTCTTCTGCAACTTGCACATAAAGTTTATCTCCTTTATATTCAAATATTGTATCAGACGGATAAACCATGATGGCCTGTCCGGGAAGCACCATGCTCTGTGTCACAAACTCAAGTCCTTTCTCGCTACTGCCGGCTTTGGCTTCGTAGATAGCATTCTGCATGCTTTTCAAAAAAATCGCTCTCAGCCCTAATGTCAGCACCATGGAACAGTGACATCAGGTCTCCCTTGGTCCATTGCAAGGTAACTCCAGATCCACCTCCCCATTCGGCTCTTGTATCCGCATTAACGTCAGTAGTCACTGTAAAAGAAATAGGCGAAGTTTCCCACTGCTTTACTTGCTGCAAGTTCTCTTCTGCCGTACATGCAGTCATGGTAACGGCTGCCATGGCTACATAAAAAAGATTTTTCTTCATACTTATTGTTTTTTAATTAAAAATTCTCGCATTGATCGCAGTCTTTTACGGAACAATTCAACTCCGCACGACTTTAAACTCTACAATTTTGCATTTAGTCGATTACCGGGTCTTCGTTACTCATCTGAAACCCTTTTTCCACTTCCACTTCAGGACTTCCACCGCTGGAGCTTCATACTTCATTTCCTTTTCCATTTTCATACGTAATTTTAAATTAAGTTGTTAATAATAATATAAATTGCTATTTCTTCAGTTCCGTTATTGCTACAGCTTCATTTGCAGGAATGGTGTACTACGCTTCCATTCGAAATTGTTTGAATCATGTGCCGGGCGGGGAAGGCTTTTCGCAATACGGCTATGCATTTCAACTTTTCAGAGGGGACTTCCGGATCCCCTAGGATATTGAATGTTTCCGCCGTAATTTCCCTAATATATTATAAGGTGTAAACACTACCCGTCATCCCCACATTTTGGGCATTTTCAGCCTGCAAAGTAAAAAACAAATTTCCTAAATAAGCGGTGAGTGTATTTGATTGATATACAAAGCGTTATTAGCTTTATAAAAGAGCTGAATATCCCAATAAAAGAATCTGTTGAAACCTAATAATCTGAGTGAACATGCTGAACTACAATCCATTCCGAGTTCATTTCCCAACAGGCGGTTTTACTCCTCCAAGTAAATTGACACTACTTTTTAGCACCTTATTTTGTAAGAATGTACTATTATAACCCATTTATTTCCAATAACAAAGAGATTCTATTAATCAAAAAAACATTCATTAAACGGAATAGTAATGACACCATTTTCAGGCACCAATGACAAGAAATGAAGTTACAACTGGATAATAAATACCAGTTCGTTTGACAAGACTTCCCTGATCTTGAGCCCTAAAATCAGAGCATTATTCAGCCTCCTTAATGTCCAATTTGTTGAATTCTCAATATTAAGTTGTCTGCAATAGCAGAAGCATAGAAAGATTCATGCTGTAACATGAAGAAAAAGGAGCAGGCATAAAGCCCGCTCCCTTACAGAAAGACAACAATTATTTATGATTATATTATAACTTCTCCAGAACCACCAGTCCCCCCCCTTGAACACCAGCGTAATCAGTTCCAGCCGGGTGTTCCCCTTGGTGCGAAGTACCTTTTCATCCGCTGCATAACGCCTCAACTGCTCTGCCGCATCACGCTTCAGTAAAGCAATATCAGCATCGGAAGCATCACGACGGACATATTTCACCTCTACAATATAGCTGTAGGCAATATCCGACTGGTGCAGCAGGTCAGGCATCATGTAGAAGTCGGCATAGCCTTTGGAAGACTCGTGTTCGGGGAGAATGACATATCCTTGCGTCAAACCCAGATAAGCCAGAAGGAAGCCTTTAATATGCGCCTCCCCGTCAATAAATTCACGGATGGTGCTCTGATGCTTCAACACTCCGATGAAACGGGTTTTGTTCACATAATAATAGTTCTTTCGCATCAGGAGGGAGAAGTTGGATATTCCACAGGATGATGCTCTCATGATTGAAGTTCTTTGATTCAGGAAATAAAGGCAGCAAAAAAAGAAACAGCGAATGCCATAAACCCATCAATTCTTCAATGTAGTCAATACTGTAATATGTTTCCAGCATGGCAATGAAGAGAGACTTGCCGAATCGGTGCGGGCGAATCAAAAAGAGATAAGGTGGTTGCGCTCTATCAAGCTCGATATAGCGAGTCTTGTCTACGTAATAATAGTTCTTCCGTATCAAGCGAGAAAAGTCTGATATTCCATAGGGTAGTGTTTTCATAACTATAATTCTTTGATTCAGAAACAAAAAGCAAATACCATGAAAACATTGAAATAGTTATATCTTTCCCAAAAAAAGCAATCCACTTTTTTCTATCTCAAGGGTATTATTGGTTCCTATGAGATCGATTATCCCAGAATCCCCCCTTGTACATATGTGAATCTATAGACAGTTAATGGAAAAAATTATAATTGAATAGAGGTGAATTACTAGGAATTGATATATCGTTGATGGATAACACATAAAAAAAATAACAGGAGGAATATTTTATGACAGTTGAAAACGTATAGCCTTATTGCAGCCTGCCCGTGATATTAAGTGTTATACACTCCGCACGGGCAATGGTATAGACCTGCACGGACTTGTTAAAAATATTCGGGACGACGACCTCGTCCGTCATAGAAGACACGGATGTACGACTGCTGTCCAGAGGCTATAGGAGTGTGTGGAAAAACAGCCCTAGTACAGTGACATGAGACCTTTACGCCCAATACTACCAACATGCCTTGCTCTGTGTTACGGAATACAAAATCAAAGGAGTCGACGGGCAGCGAAAGGGGGGGGATGATGCCAAAGTCATGTACAGTGTCAGCGAAACAGATGCCGGCTGACGGTAACCTATGTGAAACTGAAGGAGAGGAAATCCGATTGCGGCAGGAAATGCATATGGTGAGAACCAATAAAAGGATTGTAGCATAAAAATAAGTATATATTCGTCTCATAAGACAAAATGATTTGGATTACATATATAGAGAGAAAGGGGAGGACACCCTTTGATTAGATATCCTCCCCTGCCTGTATCGGTCTAGTAGTGCGTTTGGACACTATCTTTATCAATCAAACAATCGGAATTATTTGTACTGGGTAGGCCATGCGGTTGATGTAGTACCATTTGTAGCTCCCAATTCGCCTACGTTGACTGTTGCACGGTATTGGATGCCACCATTCAGACCCTCACGCTCGAATTTACCGGCCTGACAAGCAAATGTGCCGTCAATCTGAGTTGTGGTCTTCATTGCGAAGGTCACCTCACCGCCATCTTGAGTGAAATTACCTTTCACTGAATTCGGTGTACCGTTAGAGTCGAATTCGCTGCCAGAACCGCTTGTCGTTACATCGTTGATTACAACGAACGCACTGTCACTCTTGAACTTACCTGTATTTTTCAGATCATTATTTACAGTCAGCAATTGGGCTGTGTGGTTGGTTGTACCCTCATTGATCAGATCTTGACCGATGGTTACTTTCACTTCTTTACCATCCTTAGATGCTCTTACGTTGAAAATACCTTCTTTCTCTACCTTCACATCTTTTATGGTTTTCAGTGTACCGTCAGTCACAAGAAGAGTATTGTTGGCAAGTACTGTTACGCAATGTCCGAAGCAACTTTCAGTAACACCTTCAGCATTAAATGACTTGAATGCGATCTGTTTGTCAGCGTTGATGTATACATCCTTGTTCTCCATGTTCTTTTCAAAATCCTCCAAGTTATAGAATTGCTCGTCGCAACCCAGAATTTCAATAATGACAGTAGAAGGTTCTTCCACAACGTCGCTCAAAGTGAAGGCCATACGGTCTACCGTAGCAACCTGAGATACATAGATACCAGCTTTGCCAAGATCGGTGCTATAGGTCTTATCGCCATATACCTTGGTTGTGGTGCCGGTAGCAGTACCGTTGTCTACCAACTTACCGCCTACCTGACCGCTTAACTGGTCAATGAACAGACCGTTGTTATCCAAAGAGCTTCCAGTGAAGTTTACTACACCCTTGTTGTCTACAGTACCTTCATTGGCAGATGTACCCTTCACGTCAAGACGACCGTCAGTAGCGGAGTGACCATCACCGATGATATCAATTACAGAAACGGCAATCTCATTTTTGAGACTGGTATTTACATTGATTAATGTACGGTCACCAATCTCAACGAGTCCTTTGTTTTCCAGAGTTGTGATGGTAGCAGTGACAATACGTTTGTCAGCAGTGACGTTGTTATTTGCAAACCATTGTACATCATTACCAGTCCAAATATCCACAGCCGTAGCACGAGAATAAACCTTGTTTTCGTTGATAACCTTCTGAATAGTAATGTCAGAAGTTCCACTTGTATGTCCACCTACCAGATATACAGTAGCAGCGTCTGTGGTCTTCAAACGGTTTACTGCATCAGTATCATACTTATTGGTCAGAGTTCCCCTTGATAGTGACTTCTGTATTGCCTTTTTGCATTGTTGCCTAAAACCAGCGTACCATAGTTTTCTACATTCTTGGTCATCACTACCGTACACGGTTGTGCTATACTTTTTGTGCACCACCTATAGACAACTTGCCCACTTTATCACCGCAGCAGCCTGCGCCTTCAATTACTACAGGAACGTCAATAGTCAACACCGGGGTAGCGGAAGTAACAACTGCAGTTGCAAGGTTTTTGATGTGCATTTTGGTATCGGCAGCCACTGTCAATTTAGCACCGCATGCGCTATAAATCTTAATATTCTTGTCGAAGAACAGGCTGTTGTATTCACCGGTATATTTACCGCTACCTACATAAGGTGCAATAGCAGGATTCTTTGTGGCATCGAATGTCAGCGTAATGTCTTTCAGCAGTTTCACCTTATTAGCATCTTCAGCTATACCGGTAGCACCTTTTTTCCTTTATCTTGTTCATGGCAGACAGGAAAGAAGCCTCGTCCACAACTAAGTATTCGGGAATAAATTCACACTCGGCCAAATTGATTTCCTTGATCAGAGCCTTATTTGGCGCAACGGCACCTGTAGGCATAGACAACTCGCAACTCTTGTCGTCAGTGTCAATCAAAATCACCTTCAGGTCACTGATGTTTTGAGGCAATACAGGCAACGCTATCCAAGCATAGTCGTCAGCTTCCGTAGGCTCATCTGCAGTTCCTTCAACGACGAAGTTATCAGCAGCGTTCTCGCCTGTCTTGCAAAGATTAGCCACAATGGCATTTGTCGTTTCATGGAACAACGGATTTGCTGTATAATACAAATTGGTTCCTGCACCCAAATCACCGGCTTTCAAAGCATCCACACATGCTTTTGCATTCAAGTCCTGTTTGTACAAGATACCTTGTCCTTCTGAATAGAAGATGACAGTCTTGATGTTTTTAGCATTAGGTGCTTGTGTTGCATAATTATACAACTTAGCAATAAGGAAGCCACTCAGCGTCTTGGCACTGATGCCGGATGCGGCGTTTCCACCCACATAGTTATCTATATAACCGATGCTGAATGCAACATCTGATGCTGCCGCATATCGGTCGGCAGTCTGGTCTACTGTAAACGTAGTAGGTTCGTTGGCTACAATCTGTCCTTTTGTGAAGGCATTGGTATAAGGATAGTAAGCCAGATACTCACCTTCAAATACCGAAGCATTTTTGGTAGAGAATATACCGCGTGCCAAATCTAGATCGCCTGAATATTCTTCTTCTCTACCTGCCCATTCTGAATTACTTGAATACTTGCCGGTAGTTTTTGTGTAGTAATATTTATTCCAACGACCTTCTGTAGATACTAGACCTTCAAAATTGGCTTCAGGTTTACCTTCGCCTTTGATATAAGCACCATTCAATAGCAGCTTGGCATCGCAAGGATCTGCTTTGGGGGACTTTGCTTTCACGTCCAACCATCCCACATGTTCATACTCGTAATTAGTATAAACCTTTTGGTCGGCAGTTTCCACAGCACCGAATCCGTCGTTAGCAACACCAGTCCAGCACAAACCGATTTTCGCGTTCAAACGGTTCGTTGTTAAAGAACCGTCATTTTCTAAAGCCGCTGGCATCCACACGAATTTACCTTCCGGATTATAAGCGCGTGTATCGGCATTGCCTTCATTGAGGCCAACGCCTAACAAACCGGCTTCCACCAGCTTGCCGCTCACTCCCTCATTGCCGTTGATGCCGTTGTTGGTTGTAAACTCATCATCGGCACAACTTGCCATCATGGCAGCTGCAAGAGAAAATAGTAAAATTTTGTTCGTTTTCATAAGAAAGAATAATTTTGTTTTCTTTGATTACCTTAGTTTATTAGTACATTATCCATCAGTACAATCTTGTTTTCCTTTAGAACGGAGCGTCTTCTCCATCAGGAGAGCTTGCAAATCCCAATTCCACTTCCACCTCCAGAACTTCCACTTCCGGAGCTTCATACTTCATTTCCTTTTCTACTTTCATAATCATAAAATTTAAATTGTTAGTAATATTAAAATTGTCTCTTTATTATCAAACTGGTAATACGATAATTACTGCTACCGCTAGCTGCCTATTATCCCATCGCAAAGACAGGCTGCCTCTTATACAAGAACCTTAGCTATTCCTATATATAATAGGTATAGCAAACCCCCCGCATTTTCAGCCTGCAAAGTAAAAAACAAATTTCCTAAATAAACAACGATGAGTGTATTTATTGATATACAAAGCATTATCAATCTTATAAAAAGAGCTAAATATCCCAATAAAAGAATCTATTGAAACCTGATAATCTGAGAGAACATGCTGAACTACAATCCATTCCGAGTTCATTTCCAATAAGCAGTTTTACTCCTCCAAGTAAATTGACACTACTTTTTAGCACCTTATTTTGTAAGAATGTACTATTATAACCCATTTATTTTCAATAACAAAGAGATTCTATTAATCAAAAAAACATTCATTAAACGGAATAGTAATGACACCATTTTCAGGCACCAATGACAAGAAATGAAGTTACAACCGGATAATAAATACCAGTTCGTTTGACAAGACTTCCCTGATCTTGAGCCCTAAAATCAGAGCATTATTCAGCCTCCTTAATGTCCAATTTGTTGAATCCCAATATCAAGTTGCTTGCAATAATAGAAGCATAGAAAAAGAATCATGCTGTAACATGAAGAAAAAGGGAGCAGGCATAAAGCCCGCTCCCTTACAGAAAGACAACAATTATTTATGATTATATTATAACTTCTCCAGAACCACCAGTTCCCACCCCTTGAACACCAGCGTAATCAGCTCCAGCCGGGTGTTCCCCTTGGTGCGAAGAACCTTTTCATCCGCCGCATAACGCCTTAACTGCTCTGCCGCATCACGCTTCAGTAAAGCAATATCAGCATCAGAAGCATCACGGCGGGCATATTTCACCTCTACAATATAGCTGTAGGCAATATCCGGCTGGTGCAGCAGGTCAGGCATCATATAAAAGTCGGCATAACCTTTGGAAGACTCGTGTTCGGGGAGAATGACATATCCTTGCGTCAAACCCAGATAAGCCAGAAGGAAGCCTTTAATATGCGCTTCCCCGTCAATGAACTCGCGGATAGCACTCTGACGTTTCAGTTCTTGGGCGAAGAAGCGGAAGACGGGCTTCCACTCACCACGAAGAGCCATTTCTTTCACCAGACCGGAAAAAGAGAAAGGTCCAGATCGAACATTTTCGCTTCACGGTAGGCTTCTACCAGATATGTATAAAGCTGTTCGCGTACAGTCAGGTTCGGAATACCAAGAATAGCACTGCCAAAATCAGTACCTTGTATGGACAGCATCCCGAAGTAGAACAGCAGGCTCTTGAAGTTCTCCGTATCAGTCATTTTCTCAGCCGGGAAAGAAGTGGCAATCTGTGCTGTAGTACTGCCCTCAGCCACTATTTGCTGAATTACAGAAGCATTGGCTCCGAATGTTTTATCGATCTGCACCAAATGACGTAACTTATTGTAGTCGGTACGGATGTTGTTGTCGACCATCATTTCCGGAGGTAACTGCTGTTGCAGATAGCTGTTCAGGAAATAGAGTGTCATGTCCGAGTTAAACATACGCTCCTCTAACTTGCGGGAAGAGAAGCAGTAATTATCATACCACGGTTTCATTATCTTCACCAGCCCATCCACCGTGACATCCTCCGGAAGTGAGCCTTCATCCTTGTAATAAGCGATCATCTCCCGCACTTCACCCTCACTGAATCCGATAATGTTGTTGAACTGAGGAAGCATGCTGATATTCGTGCCGATATTGAAACCGCTCGTCACATCGTCCATCGTGATAGGACTCACACCCGTGATAAAGAGACGCTCTACGGCAGCACCCGCATTGGAGGTGGAAGCCTTCACGTTATTGAAGAACCCGCGGATGAGCCCGTCGCCATGCGTTTTCTCCCGGTAGCGTTCCTGACCGTAGGAAGAAAGGATAGTGTTGGTGAAGTTGTCGTATTCATCAATCAGCAGGTAGATGCGCGGACAATCCGTACGGCTGACATACTCCTTGAGGGCGGCAAGCATTTGCTCCGGATTAGTCTCGCCAGGGTTGACGATTTTCCACACCCCGCTACCTAACAAATGCTCATATTTCAGGATAAAGTTCTTCATCACCATGCAGCAATACTCGCTGAACGAGCGCTCCACGGTTTCCAGCTTCGAACTGACTTCGGAGAAGTTGAAGCGCAGAACCATATAGCTGTTATGGCGCTTGGTCGGATGCTGCCCGATATACAGTTCGCCAAACAGTTCTTTAAATCTATCGGCATAGTCGATGCTGTAGTATGCCTCCAACATGGCCAGGAACAGTGACTTGCCGAATCTGCGGGGACGGATCAGGAACAGGTAGGGAGGTTGCTGTTCCAGCATTTCGATGTAACGGGTCTTGTCCACATAGTAGTAATCCTCGCGCATGAGGCGGGGAAAGTCTGATATTCCATAGGGTAATGCCTTCATAACTGTCCGGTTTTAAATGTTTCCACAAAGCAAAGGTAACAAAAATGATGGCAAGCACCATGAATACATTGAAATAGTTGTATTTTCCAAAGAGAGCAATCCACTTTCTCTACCTCAAATGCCTTATGGGTTCCCATAAGGTTGATTATTCCAAATACTGTTTTCTTGATAATACCACAGAGGTTTTCAGATAAAGTAACCGGCATTTCACTTAGCTGATTTGCAGTATCGAGCCATTGAATCGTCTCATATTATGCTTGGATAGAGCGTGGATAATCAGGGACTAAATACATTATTGATAAACAGCACATTAAAGCAAAAGCAACAAGAGTGAAGCTTTTATAATACCATATCCCAACCGGAAGCATAACACCAACTTATTTCATTCCTAAAATATGTATTCCAGTTTGCTTTATGTGTTACCGGCACATACATGCCCAGTCCGCTATAATGTTCCGGGTCTATAACCAAACTGCCGACCGACGATCCGGACACCATTGTTTTATATACTACAGCATTATCAAATGCCACTTGAAAATCCATAGGTATTTCCCCATCATTCAGAGCTGCCACGAAGTCCAGCATATCTACAGAAGAATATTTCAAACCTTTCATTTCTCCAAATATGTCCGGTTCGTCACGGGCATATTGCTGAAGCAAATCCGTATCAACTGCCGGCAATAGTTCCGGATGGCTCAAGATTTCCCGTCTCATGGCCACTGCCAGTTCATCCATCGCATCGCAGTCAATAACAGCAGGTGTGCCAAACCCTTTTCCCAGATCTGTATAATATTTGACAAATGCATCACAAACCTTCTGAGTGTATTCCGCCACATCCGCACTATATAGATTAGTCATTATATGTTCGTAAGGAAAGCCATACAAGGGGATTTCCATAGCAGAAGCAATGCAATATTTTACTTCATTACGCAGTTCGTACGCTACTTCAGCACTCCCCATCAGGCAATCATCGAATAGCAAGTAGTCCAATTTTCCCAGTCCTGACGCGGAAAGTATATCCGACAACGCAGGAATTTCAATTGTGTTTTCTCCAGAATTATCCACCCCTACCGCACGGGTTCCGCTCAGGCTTTGCAGCCATCCACTGCCATGCGAACCTATTATCAATCCATAGTTATCCGTGGGGGCTGCACTGATCATATCGCACAGCACATTCGTCATCACATTGACATCTGTTGATATTTGAACAGGATAAGTTTTGAGTATAACGCCAGATCGGGCAATATCCCCCTCGTCGGTCAATCCTCTTGTTTTATTCACAACTCCACAGCCATCCGTTTCATATTTTATCAGGCAAGGTTCCGGCCAATATGCGTCAGTAGCCATACCGTCCCAATATATCAATAAGGTACACGACTTATCCATTTCCGATAACCCTTTGTACATATCAGAAATATTCTGATGGAGTTTTGCGTTCAGACGGCTGTCAGAATCGGCAGCCAGCAGATAAGCCAAAACAGTTCTTCCGGCTTGTTCCTTTGGCTCCGTTTCCTTTTTTTTCACAAGAATAAAATGAAAGGCACAAGCAGAATAATGTCATAATTAAGTTTTTTAGTTCCATATAAATTCATTGTTTATGTAAACCAACAATTGGAATAATGCTTTTCTGTACAGTTTTGAATTAAATGATGATTTACTGAGTATCTGTCATCCTGAGCGTAGTCGAGGGATCTACTCTCTTGGCACAAAGCCGCATTATCGTAATATGGGATAAGATCCTTTGACTACGCTCAGGATGACAGATAGTACTGTTTAATCATTTGCTCCATTTCTTATCAGTTATGAACCAAAAAGATAGGGTAGTGGTTCATATTGTTTACAAATAATGTGTGTTCCTGAAATAGTCGTATACTGAACCTAATTCAGTCGTATAGTGAATGCCATTCAGTCGTATACTTAATAGGGTTCAGTCGTATACTGAATAGGGAGTGGCTTAATGATATTGATAATCAGAAAGTTACAAAAGCCTGCATTACTGTTGATAAATTATGACAAATCTCTGCAATATATAGCGCAGCTACTTTATCGCCCTATCACTTTACCACCTTATCACTCTTCTATTCTTTTCTTTTCCGTTACGGGTCAATTTTAACTACTGATTCGTATCGTTTAACATTAAGTACATTACATTGCGTTTTATCCATCTTGGGTGGATGTACAGTTTCATATTGTAATCGTCTCCGTGAGTTCTCATGAAGAATCGAAAAAGGGTGTACCAATGCTGGTACACCCTCATTTCGATATTTTAGTCTAAGTGATTAAGGAACAACGGGAACACCAAAATTCTCAGTGTCATCATTCCAATTGTAGCTACCAGTACCTGCACTGGAGAAGGTACCAGGAGTAGGCATAGTGCCACCGTTATTTGAATAGAACTTACCTCCTACCAATACTTCGGCACCTTCAGAAACTTCTATTGTAGGAGTACCATTATATACACCAAATGTACTCAACGCCGGAATTTGGAATACGGCCGTATCTTTTACGTATAATGCTTCTGTTTGTACTTTAACACCTTGAACAATATAACGTGAACTACCTTCTGCTGTGATAGATTTAAACTTAGCACCTTCAGGACAAGCCACTGTTAAATTCTTGGTTGTCAAAATTAGATTAGCTGGAGTCTTGTCTTTTTGCGAATTGAACGTCCATACCAACCTTTAAAGTATTAAACTTATCGGTAGCGATAGCAAAGCTAAATACGCCCTTCGACAAATCGGACTCAGTCATTGTATAAGTAATAGCGCCCATCTCTTTATTTACAGTAGTTTCCGTAGAACGCTTTCCAAGTTCAATCTCGCCATTTTGGTTGCTTGTTACATAAGTAGTAGAACCATCATTTGCCTTGATATATCCGGAATTAGTGATTTCACCTGCACCTTGGCTATATAAAGCACCCGTATTGTCGATAGTACCCTTATTAGTAAACGCAGCCTGAGCATAGATATAAGATGCAGAAGCATCCTTGTTTTCTATTATACCGGTATAGCCATTGGTTCCCCTGTCTTCTTTGGCTACAGCATCGTTTGTAGCCGCACCTGTAATGTACAGTTTGCTATTGTTCTCAATCTTGCATTGGTTAGTGGAATATTCCTTCAATTTCAAATTACCATTATTGATAATAAGGGCATTTGGAGTATAAATAATAGGAGTACCTTTTTCAATTGCCAGATTTTTGATAACGCCATCCACTGTTGCGCCGGAAGCAATATTGAAAGCTGCATAATTATCTACGTCTGCACTCAATGTACCGGTGTTTACATTCAGGGTACCGTTATTTGTAATTTTAGCAGAGAATGTCGTTGTCTTGGAACCGGCTCCAACATTTAATACAGCTCCCTGCTCAATGGTAATACCATAAGCTATAGTTGTAACTGTCGTATTTACCAAGTTCTGTGTACCTTTTATGATAACTGTTCCGGTGCCTTCATCAGCCAGAAGATCCAATGCATCATTCGGCAGATCGGCAGGAATAGTTAACGTTCCATTAAAAATCACAGTAAGTTTATCATTACCTTTGATAGCATCATACACCGTCTTGGACAATTGAACCTTATCGCCCGTAGTCGTAATAGTTATCTCTTTCTCACCGGTTGTATACCATCTGATAATGCTTTCCAATTGGCTGGTGGTTGAAACAGTAACGTTATTAGGTTGTTTTACGTCAGCATCTGCAAAATTGATAGTTACAGCATTTTTCCTTTTTTACCGTCACCCGCTTTAATCGCGTTAAGAGTATTCATATTAGAATAAGTAATACCAGTGCCCTCTGTAGCTTGCTCTAATTTATCGCCCGTAGGAGTGAATTCCACTAAACCTTTATTTGTGTAGATTTGGAATTTCAAATTTGAGAATTCGTGTGTACCAGCAGGAACTACCATCAATCCCGTAACTTCCTTGGCAGGAACAAAGTTCAGTGAAAGTGAGGTAGCCTTATCTACTTCAGTAACCGCAAAGAACTGACCTTCATTTCCATACAACGGATTAACAAATGCTTCACCTTCCTTCAGTTCATATTCTGCCAGAGCTTTATTATATTGCTGGAAACAAACAGCTAAATTAGGAGATGATCCTGTTTGATAGGTAGTATTACCACCTGACACAGGGTTATATTCACCACTAAAAGTGTTCCCGTCGGTTTCAATGTACCCTTTACTGCAAATTTACCAGTTTCATCAGTAACTACAATACGTTCAATAACGACTCCGTTACTACCTGTATAGTTCACATTGAAGCGTGGTTTTGCAAAAGCTTCCACCAAATTGGTTTTTGCAGTTTTATCACCTACCTTAATGTCATCATATCCAATAAACATTTGATTTTTCTTCCATGCCAGCGTAGCGTTTGCAACTGTAGGAGTTTTTTCATCATACGCATATTGTTCGGTCGGGATATTGTAAGGCAGACCAGCACGGCTTTTCAGCTCATTATTATATGGCATATAAAAGAAGTAATTACCTTCACTCATGATGGCGTCATTGTTAGTCCAGCCATCTTTATAACCATATTTATAATTAGTGCCGATGTGATCATCGATAATATATTTTTGATCCCAACTAGATCCAGGATCTAGGTTACCTACCTTATCCATCAAGCAAGCGCCCATAATATCTTCATCATCAAACTTAAATCCCAATGCAGAGCTCCAGTCCCAGCGGGAATTTTCATTGGAGAAATCCAAAGAAATTGCACCTACGACAGGACGATTATCATTCTGCTTTTGCATTTCGTTCACAAATTCATCCTGTGAACAAGCAGCGAATGCACTGGTTATAGTCACTGCCAATAATAAATGTTTTACTTTCATAATTCTTCTAATTAATCGTTTTTAGATTTTACTTTATTTGACTATAGAATTCCAATTAAGGTTCATCTATATCAGGCATACCAGGATCTACGGAAGAGCCTCCTCCCGGGCTTGCAGCGAATCCCAATTCTACTTCCACCTCCAGAACCGTCACTTCCGGAGCCTCATACTTCATTTCCTTTTCTACTTTCATAATCTCAAAATTTAAATTGTTAGTAATATTAAAATTGTCTTTTTATTATCAACCGGTAACATGCCTGCTTCAATCGCCATCAAAAAGAGTCAAGCCTATCTTTTGAGTGATAGTCCGGCATTCTTTGACAGATATAATAGGTATAGCAAACCCGCATTTTCAGCCTGCAAAGTAAAAAACAAATTTCCTAAATAAACGGTGAGTATATTTAGCTGATATACAAAGTGTTATTGGTTTTGCAAAAGAGCTAAATATCCAAATAGAAGAATCTATTGAAACCTAACAATCCGAGCGAACACGCTGAACTACAACCCATTCCGAGTTCATTTCCCAATAAGCAATTTTACTTCTCCAAGTAAATTGACACTACTTTTTAGCACCTTATTTTGTAACAACGCACTAGTGCAACTTGCTTATTCTCAATAATAAAGGCTCTATTGAAGTAAAGAGATAAAGTATTTTTTAAAGATAGTAATGACACCATATTCAGGCACCAATGACAAGAAATGAAGTTACAACCGGATAATGATTATAGGATCATCAGGCAAAACTATCCTGATCCGGGATATCTCTATTCAGACAGCATTTTCAATGCACCTAATGTATATATCTATTAAGTCTTACTATCAAACCTCCTGTAAAGAGGTATAGAAAAACTTATACCACGAAAAAAGAGAGCGGATTTCAAATCCACCCTCTTCCGGAAGATAACCATTCTGTATATTGTACTATTATAGCTTCTCCAATACAAGCAGCTCCCAATCAAACACTAATAATTTTAACGAATTGTCATTGTGTATAAATCATTATCAGTTATTATTCCAAGAGAGCAATACCATTTTTTTTTTTTCTTCAAGATATTGAGAACTGATATACAATAGAGAATATGCATTTAGCTTACCGCTTTTTTATATTTTAGGCTTAAACAAAACATACCTCCTTATGCATCTATAACGGAATAAGAATTTTAAGCAATTAAACCCAAAGCATAATCCAGATTAACATGCATAGAGAGAGCTGTTTTCTAATTTGACATTTGGCTTATAGTTGTACATAACAAACCAAATGATATATAGCAGGCTCTTCCCTTTACACCACAGGCTACGAACTACCGATAACGAAATTACTACTCAATGCGAATAATTCGTCATCTATATCTAAGTATATTACTTGTAAACTGAAGATTAAATATTAAGTTTCTCGATCTTTTTTCATCGCGTTGCCGGTGGTGTCGGGGCATTCCGTTTTCCCTCACTGCAATCTTCCGTTAATACCAAGTGTTACACACTCTTTCTTTGCGTTAGTGATAACCCTTATCGATTTGCTAAAGTATTCTGCTTGTCGTTCCCGTCCATCGTAAATGACCCGAACGAAGGATTCTCCATCCGGTTCTATGGGAATGTGGGGTAGAAAACTTTAGTGCAGTGACACGAAGTTTCCACTCCGAGTATTACCAACCTATCCTTTCCGCAATTGGTGAATATGAAGTCGAATGAATCAACCGGCTGCAAGAGGGGAATTATTCCGAAATTGTGTAGTGTATCCTTGAAACAGATATCTGCATTTTGTATTTTCTGAACGGCAGACGAAGGAGCAGATTTACGGCAAGCAGAAAACAAAAGGAAGTAGTATAACCACAAGAAATAGATGGAAAAAGGTAGCTTTCATTACATATTTGATTACTATAGTTAGGAAATTAATAGCTGTTACAACAGATACTTTTTTGTCTGTCGGATGCACTTATACCGATCTTGCAGCATTAAAAAAAGAAGAGGGAAGATACTCCCTTTCCGAATATCTTCCCTCTGTTTTCAGGATTGTTATTAGGGATAAATGCCCTATTCACAAAATGGGGTTTAGTTTCTCTTTACAGTAGGCCAACCACCACCATTATTATTACCCTTCAATTCTCCTAAGCCGCCGACATTAACTGTAGCACGATAATCGCCGCTTGTTCCTAATGCCTCGCGAAGGAAGGAAGCTCCTGCGGCACAGCTGAATTGTCCGTCAACAGTCGTAGTAGTCTTAAATGCAAATGTTGTATTACCGGCTGTTTGATCAAAGTTACCTGTCACAGCGTTGGGAGTACCGTTGGAATCAAATATACCTGCAGTCTCAACGTTTCCTTCTACAACAAATCGATTATCACTAGTGAAACTTGCCGTAGCCTCATTGTTCAAGTCATTCTTTACAGTGAGGATGTCAGCCTTATGAGTGGTAGTACCTGCATTGTTCAGGTCACCACCGATGGTAATCTCAGATTTATCTGCATTATTTTTAGCGTCAACCTTAAAGATTGCATTCTCTTCTACATTCACATCATTTACGGTGCTTAGTAAACCATCTTTTACGTTCAATGTACTGTTACTACGAACTGTTACGCAATGACCGAAGGATTTTTTCCGTAGCTTTACCAGCTGAATCTAATGCCTTGAATGCAATCTGCTTAGCATCTGCTGCCACATATACATCCTTATCCTTAAGTACATTGTTCGGATCAACATTTTCTAAATTGAAGAAGGAAACATCACTACCCACAATCTCGATAACATTAACAGAAGCACTTGTCACCTCATCTGTCAAAGTAAAGTTCAGACGTTGGTTGGTTGCCACTTTGGATACATACATACCTTTCACAGGCAGGTCAGTTTCATATTTCAGACTATGATAAGTTCTGCTAAGACCAGTTCCTGTGCCGTTCTCTATATATTGACCAACTAACTGACCACTTAACTGGTCGATAAGCAAACCGTTATTTTGCATCGGTTGTCCTACCAAGTTCGTAACGCCATTGTTGTCAATGATACCGTTGTTAGTAGAAGCACCTGTCAGTGTCAGACGTCCGTCGATAGTGGTATTTGCTTCACCATTTTTAACATTTAAAGTCTTGATAATAGCTGTTTCGCTTGTATTGGTCAAGGCATTAACAACGAGTTCAGCAAAGCCTTCAATGTTGATTTCACCACCTTTGTTGAGTGTAGGATCTTTGGTACCGACAGAAACCTCATTGGTTAAAGTTTCGATAGTAGCTACAACAGGACGGATAGTAAAGCTAGTTTTTTGTCTAATGTACTTATTGCCCCATCTACATAATCCTTCCAGCTTGTCCAATTCTTGCCAGCTCCGCTAACAACACATCCTGGTTTTCCTACAGTTACAGGGCTTGCAGTTACCATACCTTTGTTAGTTAATGTTCCAATCTCAATATCTGATTGGGTATTACCCAACAAGAACAATTGTGCGGCATCCAGAGTCTTTCCTTTATCGAGAGCCCATTCGTCATATGCATTCACCAATTCACCAACTTTAATAGTAGCTTTCTTTCCTGCTACATTGGCCAATGCCAAGGCACCGTTGTTAATGATCTTTGTGAATTCAATGTTGGCTATCCCGCTAGCAGTGCTACCTACGCTCAGACGGGCTACATCTGCATCGCAGCATCCTGCTCCCTCAACGGTGAACGGTACATTAAAGGTCAATTTAGCCTCTCCTGTTGCATCCATGCTCTTGATGTACATCTCCTGTCCGGCAGCCAAAGAAAGACCTACTTCCTCGCCTTTTTGCATTCGGCTTGCACAAGGTCATTATATTAATATCCTTGTCAAAGAACATAGTGCCCCAAGTTACCTACATAAGGTGCGTGACTCATCACATCTTCTATTCTGACACTTCTTAGCAACTGGATAGTGTTTGTTTCTGTTGTGGAGCCATGCGATTTAATGTTTTCCAAAGCCGAGAACAAAGTTTCTTCGTCCACTACCATGTATTTGCTTTCAAAATTGGCGCCCTTCAAATCGATAGCGATTGAGTTGTCTTTACCTGACTCAAATTTAACTGCACCTGCCTGATATGCATATGTCTTGTCTTCGTCATTAATGAGAACGACTGTCAGATTATTTACAGTTTGCGGTAATACAGGGAAGTAAACCTTGAGTGCGTTGTTAAGGCTTCCATTAGCTGAAGTGGAAACTGTGGCATATTCGGTTCCATTATTAGTTAATGTAGCGTAAATAGCATTGGTGTCATTCGTTTTGACAGCAGTTGTACCATCCTTATAATATACTTCTTCACCTAAGGGTTTGCTATTCGTGATTGCCTCTACACAAGCTTTGGCATCCAAATCTTGTTCAAACAAGAATCCTGTTTCATTGGCATAGAAGATAACTTTCTTAATATTGTTTGTACCACTAATAGCTGAGTTATATAACTTCACACCTGCAAAACTACTCAATGTTCTTGTGCTAATCTTCTCCAAACTTTGTCCACCGGCATAGTGGTTTACGCGGCCGATAGAGAATGCATAACGTGACAGTGTGGTAAAACGGTTTAGATTTACGTCAATGTCAAAATGATCAGGCTGCGCAGCTAGGATTTGTCCTTTTGTGAAGCCATCGTTATATGGAAAATATACAAGATATTCACCCTCAAATACGTCAGAATTCTCGGTCTTGAACAAACCGCTACCCAGATTCAGCTCACCGTTTGCATATTCACCTATAGCATATTGGCCATCATCTTTTGTTTGGTAGTTGGTACCACTGCCGTTTGTACTTGTATAGGGATTGCTCTGCCATGTTGCAACATCACCATTTACAGTTTCACCTACAATATACCCGCCATTGGTTAATGCAAACGGAGCGCATTCTTCTTTTTCCACTCCTGTTGCATTTTTATCCAGCCAGCCAACGTGTTCAAATTCGTAGTTAGTATAAACCTTCTGTGACAATGAAGTTGCAGCAGAGTATTCTGGATCTTCATTGTTTATACCGGTCCAGCAGAAACCGATACGTTGGTTACTTCTTGCTGCGCCAGTGATGGGATCGGCATCAATACTACCATCTGCCTTCAATGCGGTAGGCATCCAGATAAAACGGCCATCTACCGAATAGGCACGTGTTTCGGCATTTCCTGCACCATAGCCAATGCCCAACAGACCGGATTTCACAAGCTTGCCTTTCAGTCCGTCATTGCTGTTTGCATTATTTGAGACGAATGTATCGTCCTGACAACTAAGCAATGAAGCGGCAAAAGCAGCTACAAATAAGAATTTACTTGTTTTCATACTTTTATTGATAATTTGTTTATGTATTCATTGAGTCTGCTACAAAAAGTAGCTTTTTTTATCTCCTACCAAAAGAGTCTGTAGGATGTAAAGTTTTGACAAAAAGACTTTTTAGAGTGGACTCTTTAATTGAGTTTCAAGGAACAGCTTATCCTTTAGTAGCTTATCCTTGCATCTTTTTAATTCATGGAATTATTACATTCCTTCAGGCAGGTCCTCACCGTCACTTCCCATGGGCTTGCAGCAAATCCCAATTCCACTTCTACCTCCAGAACTGTCACTTCTGGAACCTCATACTTCATTTCCTTTTCTACTTTCATAATCATAAAATTTAAATTGTTAGTAATATTAAAATAGTCTCTTTATTATCAACTGGTAATACGATAGTTACTGCTACCGCTAGCTGCCTATTATCCTATCGTAAAGACAGACTGCCTCTTATACAAGAACCTTAGCCATTCCTATATATAATAGGTATAGCAAACCCGCATTTTCAGCCTGCAAAGTAAAAAACAAATTTCCTAAAGAAACGGTGAATGTATTTGACTGATATACAAAAAGTGTTATCGGCCTTATAAAAGAGCTAAATATCCCAATAAAAAGAATCTATTGAAACCTGATAATCTGAGCGAACATGCTGAACTACAATCCATTCCGAGTTCATTTCCCAACAGGCGGTTTTACTCCTCTAAGTAAATTGACACTACTTTTTAGCACCTTATTTTGTAATAACGCACTACTGCAACTTACTTATTCTCAATAATAAAGGCTCTATTGAAGTAAAGAGGCAGAGTATTTTAAAAGATAGAAATGACACCAAATTCAGGCACCAACGACAAGAAATGAAGTTACAACCGGACAATAATTATCGGATCATTTGGCAGAGTTTCCCTGATTCATAACATCCCTATTCAGACTTTATTTTCAAGCGTTTGATGTATATTATCTATGCCCAATATCAAACTACTTGTAAAGAAGCCTAGCAAGATTTATATTGCAAAAGAGAATGGTTTTTATATTCACCTTCCAAAAGATAACCATTCTGTATTTATGATTATTATAGTTTCTTGAATATGACCGATTTCCAACCCTTGAATACCAACATGACGAGTTATAGCATTGTTCCAACCCGTAGTCTCTTGCTTCATTTGAAGAATATCTGTATCAGAAATATCACGGTGGATGTCTTGCACTAAACATCCTATATCAACAGTACTCTAAAGTGAACAGCAGATTCTTAAAGTTCTTTTCCTTAACTTCAATAGGGAAAATGGTAACGATATTTTTGGTAATTGTGATGTCCTTTGCGATAAGTACTGTTATTGGGATGTAGTAAAGCTGTCTACATGGATGGAGAAATTCCGTTTATACAACTAATGCATTCTCTTTATATTCTGAATTTCCAATTTAATCATTTATGTCATGTTTATATATGTCAAATCCAATTCCACGCATTACCAAACTGTGTCAATAAACATTAAAAGATTTGCCTACATCGAACGTAGCATAGGTCCCTAAAATCGCCTATAATTTCCTGTGTTGCATTGGTATTTATCCCTCATTTTCTAAAGAACGCCTAAATATATCAAACCAATGCAGTCATTTTTCTAGTCTTCACTGTATAGGCATATGAGTATTTGTTTTAAAGTTGAATCTTACATTAATCTCTATGCTAACCGGAAATATACACCATTCTTTAACATAAAAAGTATATATAAGTGGCTCGTAATTGGCGAGTAACTTTAATCAGCTCTAAGAAGAGAAGACAAATTTAGATTAAGCCAATACTGAAAGGTAACATTAGTAAAAAATAGCGAAGTATAAATAGTAGGTGAAATAGCAAGGAGACGGTAGAAACATATATATAAAAAGGACTTCCACTAGCATTAAAAGTACTAGTGGAAGTCTTTATTTAATGATGTATAGCCGTTGTGCTATTATTCCAAAACAATGCTTTGGAAGCTAACTTTTGCTGCGCCACCTGTTCCTTTGTTACCCATAGGATAGAAGTCATTACCTTCATACCAGGCAAGACCCTGGTTTGGATTCAAGAATAACTTGGTTCCACTTGTAGTACCAAACATTGTTGCACTACCTACTTTACTAGTAAGTACTTGTTTGAACTTAACTTCTTTTAATCCTGTAGTATTTGCAAGAATCAGATCAGCTATAGTGGTTGCATTAGTAAACTCTACATAAGTCAATGAAGTACATCCGTCAAATGCAGATTTAGAAATTGATCCTGCGCCAACATACAATACGTTAATGCCTCTCTTTTCATCAGCTCTACCAACAAATGCCGTACAACCCTTGAATGCTTCTTCACCAATAATACCCTCACCGGTAACCATTGAGAGATCCATATTGATTATTCCGGAACCGGAGAATGCTGCATTTCCTACAGATGTAGGCTGCAAGTCATTGCCAGCTACGTCTAAAACTTCTGTTAGTGCCGAACAGCCCTTAAATGCACCAGCAGGAATATTCGTGTTGGTAAGGGTAATACTTGTTATACCGCTATCTTCAAATGCACTCGGCCCTTCTGCTATATTAACCGTACCGTCAATAGTGGCAAGGTTCGCACAATTTTTGAATGCAGATGAACCTAATACAACGCCATTTTGAACTTTTACATTTGTCAACTTGCTAAAGCCTGTTAATGCAAAACCTTCAGCCGGGAAAACATTCTTCATTGTAGCTACACCAGACATATCCAGTTTTGTAAGTTTACTAGCTTGCAGAAGCTTCTCATTGATAGCTGTTGATTCAAATTTATACTTCGGCAGATATACTTCTTCCAATACAGCAGCATTGAATGCATTTGCATTTTCGATTGTAATCAAATTCGGCATGTTGATAGTTACTAAAGCCAGATCTTTGAATGTATTAGCAGGAATTACTTCGTTCAATGCTAAAGTCACATGTTTCAAGTTCGTGAAACTTGCCAAAGTTTTCAACTCAGTAGTTGTCAGTTCAACCTTTGAAATGATGGTATTGAATTCTGTCAACGCAATTTCGACTCCATTCCAAAATACTTTACCATTTTTGAATGCTGCTGCATATGCGCCGCTATTGATAATTAAAGCACGGTCATCGCCAGTACTCTCATTTGTAACCAAATAAGGGTATTTAGCCATGTCTAAAGCTGGAATGGGGACAAATAAGTTTTCATTAACCTGTCCTTCCTGTGCTGGAGATGGCCAGTTTGCATTGGTTTCCAGCCCCTTGTCAGCACCTTCAGTAAAAGTTATATTCTCAAAAGTATATACTACTTCTAATGCTTCTTTTACACTCTTAGTCTTGAAAGCAGAACGATTAACGCGGCTCATAGCCATGAATGCGCGTTCAGAATCGTTCCATTCCTTATTAACAGAAAGTTCAAGTTTGGCCAATGCGGCGTTGCTAGCACCAACCATATCAAAACTGGGATCTCCTTCCTCTACACCATTAACTACAAATCTGGAATCTGCATTATCCTTAAGATTTACTATGTAATCAGCTTTATCTCCATAATCAAGATATGATGCAGGAATATTGTTTGAAGGCTGGTTAGCATCGGTATAACCTTTTGCTTCCAACGTAATAGTCTCCAGCTTACCAAAAAATTTTAGAATACTCTTCTGTAATTCCTTTCGTTTTAAATACAGCAGCTGTAAATGGACGGATGAATCTCAAACCAATTTTTTCACCAACAGCCTCATACGATTTATTTTTAGTAGCTTGAGTATAAGAATACATTGCAATCTTATTAATGCTGCTAGCTAAATCCTGACTAGTTAACTCCGGAAGCTTTGTTAATTTGATTTCTTCCACGTCTGTATTATCACCACTTGCAGTAGTTACCTCAGCAACTGTCATTGTTGCAGGATATGTAGCTATAAAAGATGCTGTTTTGTCTTTAAGTTCAGCTGCAGTTTCACTTCCGTCAACTTCATATTTGAAAGTCAAAACATTCGCATCATTATCTCCAGTAAACACACCGTTAACTTTCGATTGTGTGGCTTTATATTTAGCCATACCTGTCCAAACTGCCCAGTCAGAGACCAATTCTCTTTGCCCGATACAGAAGGACTAAGTCCCATATTCGTTCTTGTACTCCAAATATTGATCTTGTCTACTTCTGCATGCCAAAAATAAGGATATGTATTATTGGCTTCATCAATATCAAGTCCTCCTCTTGTAGTAGGGCTTTCAGGGGCAATTACTTCAAAAGTGATTCCTTTGGCGTTTTCATTGTGTGAGAGTGAAGCGTATTCATCATCAGTACAACTTGTAATAAGCGCCAATAAACCTGCACAAAATAAAATTTTCTTCATTGTATAAACTATTTAATTTTTTACTCAATTTACAATCCACGATAGTATTATGAGGTGATATGTCTCTACTATTTAAAAGCCACCTTCACCACCACCGAGGAACATCACCGCCCCCCTGGGCTTGCTTCGAATCCCTTTTCTACTTCCACCTCCAGAACTTCCACTTCCGGAGCTTCATACTTCATTTCCTTTTCTACTTTCATAATCTCAAAATTTAAATTGTTAGTAATATTAAAATTGTCTCTTTATTGTTAACTGATGATATATAATTACTGCTACTGCTAGCTGCCTATATTCTATTGCAAAGACAGGCTGCTTCTTTAATATAAAGCTTTGCTATTCCTATTATATAATAGGTATAGCAAAGCGCTTTTTTCAGCCTGCAAAGTAAGAAACAAATTTCCTAAATTCAAAAGAAATCGTTATTTTTTTATTTTTTCGGTAAAAATGAGCCGAATTCTTCTTTATCATGAAATCTCTTTTCATCTTACATGCTTTTGCGAGCCAAAGGTAGAGATTTTATTGACATCCGCAAACAAAATAAAGGATTTTTTTTTATGCTTTTCAGTGAAAAATGTATAAATGCAAAGTAATTTATAGCTTCCTTAGACTTTTTTATTGAAAAAAGAGGGGATTCTTGTTTATACATCACCATAAAAATGATAATTATGAAACAATTACAGCTAAAATCAAAAGAAGAAAAAGGTTTGAAGATAAGATTCAATTTGAAACAAGTCAGAGAAAAGAATAAACTGACGCAAATCATGCTTATAACGACCGTTAATAAGAGAAGAATCAGAGTCTATACCAAACTCCGTGTAGAACCCAAGTATTGGAACCGCGAAACTTATCGGTGTTTCCAAAATGAAGGATTGAATATTCGTGAGAGGCTACGACTGAAACACATCAACGAACAGATTGACAATCTTGTCATCTCTTTGTATGAAATGGATGAAAGGCTTGCCATGAAAGGTGAGTATCTGTCTGATTCTACAGTCCGGCAGGTTGTTGATGAACACCAGCAGAAAGAGCATCTTTTACAAAATCCGATTGCTTGCCTGAAAAGGCTTGTGGGAGAGTATGAAAAAGCGTGAACCGCAAAGGAAGACGCGGCATCGAAAGCACTAAGGCTACTTATCTCACTGCTCTGGGGCGTTTGGAGGACTATGACAGACAAAGGAAAGTGCCGATCTGCTCATTTGATGATTTTAACAAAAAGTTTTTTTTTGTGGATTTCACCAATTACTTGTATGGATACAGTTATGGAAAAAGCAAGAAACACTATACACAGAACACGATTATCAACACTTTAAAAGTAATCAAGAACTTGCTGCACCGTGCATACGACAATGAGATGACAACGAACAACTATTTCTTGAAGGTTCAAACCACATTGCCTTCCGATTCGAGCGAGCAAATTTATTTGCAGGAAAAGGAGATTCAAAAGCTCTCCTTGGTGAAGACTGAGAATGACGAAGAGCATGCGGTGAGAGACGCCTTTATCATTGCGTGCTATACAGCATTAAGGATCAGCGATATTCAGCAACTGAACAAGGCAACCGTACGGAAGGGAGTGATATCGCTTTACCAAAAAAGACAAAAGAACTGGTGGAAATTCCTATTTTGAAGGAAATAGCGCCACTCATTACCTATTATCAACAAGTGGGATTTCCCGTTATAGACAAGGTGAAGGCGAACAGAACCATCAAGGCTCTTGCCGCGCGGTGTGGCATTAACGAGTCTGTCAGCCGTAAAGAGTTCCGTGGGGGAGAAACTACCATCGTAACAATTCCCAAATACGAATTGATTAGCTTTCATACAGCACGCAGGAGCTGCGTGACCAATCTCTATAAACGCGGATACCCGGTAAGCTACGTGATGTCGCTTTCCGGCCATCGTTCTTTTCAAGCATTTCAGCGCTACATGAGGGCATCGAGCAAAGAACTGATGTCTGATTTTGTCCGCTTGCTGAGAAAAGAAAAAGCAATCTTGGCATAGAATCCGAAAAATAATTAAATAAATAACAGTTAGTGTTATTTCAATCCTCCCCCTCTTCTCTCTTTTAAAACAACTCCCCTTCAAAGGCGTATGCATGCCTTGCCCAAAATCAAACCTGTATTCATTTCACAAAAAAATATCTTACTCGATATGGAACCCATGCAGGTTTGACCGGGAGGGGTCTCTACCGACACCTATAATAATATACTTATTGGTCTGGGAAACGATAGCCTCTTTTTCCTGTCCGTTTGCCAGATAAAATCTTATATATATAATAGGTATAACATAAATTATCTGATAAACACGATTTAGGTATATACACAAAATCCTTCCCTGCCATTTCAAACATCAAAAGGACTCAATCAAAACAAAATAATTTATTTCCTTGATTGTAATAGCGCCTCATTGTCCGTCATGAGTAATAGCAGATTATCAATATTCCCCGAAATGTAATAAGAAAAACTATCCTATAATTCCGCAGCCATTTAAAGCATCCATCCATTTCCGGGCATCAGCCAACGCCTGGTCTTGAGGAATATCATAATGATTCATTAATATTTGTGCGGCATCTTCCAAAGAAAAATCTCTTCCTTGCAGTTCTTTCCAAAGAAGCAATGCTGTACTGTTAAGTGAAATAACCTTAGTCATATCGGCCTGCGACTTTCCTTGTTCGACGATCAAGTTTTCACCTGCAATTTCTCTAACTCTGTAATTTTCTTTAATTCTCATTACGATAAATATTAAATTAATCTTTTAAAGCTGCAAAGGTAAACATTCTCTTTTGAAATCCATACTGGAAAATAAAAATTCGGAGCGACCACATCAAAAACCCGGTCATTCCTTTCAGGTATTTGAACCAGCTACCCAGATGATGAGCTAGTAAAGAGCAGCTTCCAAAAATGTCATGCATTGTGCGACCGGATTCTATCTGGGCCTTTTTAAGGAAAACTTCTGCCGGCAAAACACTTATTTCGGTAACTCCTTATCAGAAATGGGGATGTGATACCTGACTTCGCGTGATAGGGCAAAGTTTGTATGTTTTTCATTTTAATCATTTTGCAGTAATGAATGCTTTTTATGACTAAAGTCCCGGAAGTAATTAAATCTGTATTGCTTGGTTTTTGTATGTTAATTTGACTTTGAAATACAGGGTATGAAATAAGATTAGGGGGCTGGTCAATAGATTAGAGGCTTCAAGATTATTTTAGGTCAAAATATTATACAATATATTAAATGCCTGCAAAATGCAGAAATATGATTAATGAATGGAGTAAAGCCCCCAAATCATTCATTTGGATTTCTGGTGCATTTTTTATACCACTCCTTTTTTCTTTTGTTTCCTAATATTCGGTATATGCCTTTAAAGACAATGTGCAATCTATTGGTGGAATAAATGTTTTCTTCCTCACTTCCGAAAGGAACCGAACCGGACTTTGGCCATACCTGGAGTGTATCTGAGCCGTATTTGCTCCGTAGCAAATTCGGTTGGAGGTACTCCTATGCGGAGATAATACGGAGTTGGTACGGGCTTGATCCCTATTTGATACGTTTCTGACAGAAGTGAAACCAGCGGCTAATTCTGCCAAAGGGCACATGTGATAAGTGAGAAGATGTCTTAGAAATGGAGAATATGGTCAGTGCGTAAGGATGATGGATAGCCTCAAGAATATGAATCACTCATCTTCGTGATACGAACCAATAGTAAACAGATATATAGCGGGACGACAAGGGAACTTTTAGCTTATTCAATGCAGGTCTACTTTTTAATGTTGGTGTCTGAAAATGGTGTCACGCTTATCTCTTGTAATAAGTTGCTTCTTTATTTACAATCTATAGTTTGTTGAAAATAAGCAACTTACAACCAAGCTTTCTTATAGGTGAGGTGCTAAAAAGCAGTGTCAATATATTTAGGTAACGAAATTTGCTTTTTATCAATGAACTTGTAAGAAACTGTATACCAGTGTATTTGTCCATTTTTTGTGCACTCTTGGGGAAATCTTTTTTTCTATATTGGAGTGTTTTTGATATTGTGTAATATGAAGATAATCAAGGGAATATGAGTCTGATTTATTTAGGAAATTTGTTTTTACTTTGCAGGCTGAAAATGCGGGTTTGCTATACTTTATATATCTATCAAAGAATGCCGGACTATCACTCAAAAGATAGGCTTGATTCTTTTGATGGCGATTGAAGCAAGCATGTTATCGGTTGATAATAAAGAGACAATTTTAATATTACTAACAATTTAAATTTTATGATTATGAAAGTAGAAAAGGAAATGAAGTATGAAGCTCCGGAAGTGGAGGTTTTAGAGGTAGAAGTAGAAAAAGGCTTTGAAGTCAGCCTGCCTGAACCCGGTGAAATTTAAATGCAACCAAATAAGAGAATCAATGTAGACAGTATATAGATTCTTTGATGGGTGTTTGACTCAACATTAAAACAAAAAAATAAAAATGAAAATGAAAACAACAAAAATCATCTCAGCATTACTACTGCCTGCACTCTTCGCGGCATGTAGTGATGACACGTTCGAAGGAAATTCTATTCAGAATAACGAAGGACAATTAGTAAAGGATCTTTCGATTATTACAGGTATTAACTCCGGGACAGACGCGTCTACAAGAAGCGGATTTGCGGGAGGAGAAAAAGGTTTCTTTGATAACTTCTATTTTGAACCAGCGTTTGATTCGAACAATTTGGACCTAACCAATAACTCAGAAAAATTAAAGGTGACCAAGTAGGTCTTTGCTTACCTAATCCAACCGGAAACGGAAACGTGCTGACGAATGTACCGTTCTATATTGCCGGATATCAGGCAACACCTGAAGAAAGTAAAGCTGCAAAAATTTTTTCTCACTAAAGCGTACTAATGATTTTTACCAAATTACGGGTCAAGAGGCAGGTGCTGATGCATTTGATGGAATAGAAGGAGATAACGATCAAGCGAAATTTGAAGCTATGGTTACCGCCAGAAAGGGCGCTGTTCCTACTGCTGGAAAAGTAGATATTACCAAGAGTGTATTCAAAACAGTTGCCGGTGTTATGACAGGCAATTATATCTTATACTCTCCATTTAATAAGGCATTTGTGGATCCTACCAAACCGCTTCCGGCTGTGGAGCTAAAAACGATTCAGACACAAACAAAAGCTGCTACAGCAGGTACTACCAAGATAGCAGACCACGTACTTGGTAACAATTTGTTTGCCTATTCAAAAGCTCCATTTAAGGTGGATGGGACAAATAATGCCGCTAAGGAAATGAGCATGACTCCGGCAGCGTATTTCTTCCAGTTCAAGATATATACGTCTGGCAGTGAAATGGGCAAATCTGATGATCCGATTAAGTTGATTACGGTTGCTACTGCTGATGATGCAAAAGCTTTTGCTAAAACAGGACATGTACAGGCCGGTGCAACTAATAGTTTTATTGCTGATGCAACTACTGCTGCAGATATGATTGGTGTTGATTTTGGTACAAATATCAAAGCAATACCGAGTGCAACTGCAGAGACTAAGAATGCCAGTGCTCTTAGCGTTTATTTATCAACTTATCCTGTAAAAACAGCTTTGGTCGGAAAGGATATCGTTGTAAAACTTTACACTGAAGGGGGAAAAGTTGCCACTATTACTAAAGCTGCCGCAGGTTCAGCAATTGTAGAGGGAGGAACTGACTATTGGAATATCGACCTGAATGGAGTTAAGTTTGAAGAAGCAGACAGGTTGGTTTACAATAAGACAACATTGGAAGCTGAATTAGGAGGAGCTGCCGGTACTTTGATTATGAAGAATGATATTGCAATTGACGTTGCAGAAATAAGTAAAGCATTCACCATCAAGGGAGAGAATTATACTCTGACACTCAATGGCGGTAACGGAACCAACGCAACAATTCTAAGTGACAAATGTAACTTCGAATGTAAGACTCTTATTCCTGCTGGCAAAACGCTTACTGTGAAGAAAGACGCAACATTCGCAACATTGGACAATAAAGGGAACTATAGCATTCGGAACAGATGCGACTACTCTTACTGCTACAACTATTAATAATGAAGGAACCATAACAGTATCCGGTAAAGCCACATTGAAAGCTACTACCATCAATAACAAGGCTGTTAAAACACCTGCTGCAAAATTGACAGTAGCATATAATGCAGCTGACAATCAAGGGACATTAATGGCAACAACAATCAATAATGCGGCGGGAGTTGTGAATAAGAATGATGACAGCCAAACAACATTGGACGGTGAAATTGAAATCAATGGTGCCGTAGCCAACACTAAGATTGTAAATGCCGGAACTTTGAAGTTGGAAGGATTGAGTTTAGCATCTACTGTTACTGTAGAAAATGCCGGTGAATTTAATATCGGTAAAAATGGTCAAACGACACGCTTGGATGCAACTATTGTTAATGATGGATCTGTTAATATCATCTCAAATAGGGTTGCAGACAACTATGGAAAGATTACTAATAATGGAGAAATTACAAATAACGGTGTCTTTACGCTGTTGGGAAGCGGTCAATTGATCAACAATGGACTTATCAGTGACTTAGGTACATTCAGCGGTTTGTCCAGATTGACCAACAGTGCTGATGCTCAGGTGATTCGTGCGGTAGACGGCTTGACTAACTTAACGCCGGCTCTTGCTGAAGCAAAGATTACTGCAGTCAGAATTAACGGAGATGTAAACACCGGTAAATCAGCCATTACCACCGATAAGACCCTCTATTTGAACGCGAATTTAATATTGCCGGTAGATAAAGTTTCTACAATTGGTAAGATTGTATTTGAAGCAAATGATACGGAATTAACAGGTAATGTTAAAACCAACAGTATCGATGTTAACGATGATGCCACTATCAAGGCAACAAGTAATGTTGTAGTTGATGGAGACATTACAATAGCAAAAGGTAAAACTTTGACCGGTGCAGCCGACTCTTATACAATCTGTAATGACATTAAAGGAGAAGGTTCAAAAGCAGGTACTATCTACGTAAAATAATTATCTTAGCAAAGGGAAGTTAAAGTAGAATATTTACTATCCTTCATATTAAAGGAGATGTGTCTGAAAACAGTCACATCTCCTTTTTTTTATGTTTGTTCAGCATGGGTATAATTCTGAATCAAGACAAATGAAACGAGGACTGCGCGAAACAAGCATTATTTTTTCCCAGTTAGGAAAATATTTTTTCCAGTTAGAGAATTTATCGGGACCGGTTATTTTTATTTCTTCACCACTTCATTTCTGAACGTTACCCAATCAGGGGGCAGACGGTTGAGCTTTTTATTTTTGGTGAGGAAACTTGTCTTCTATTTGCAACTATTTCCGGGTCTTCATGGCATTTGCCATCATTTTTTTG
>VOFJ01003481.1_pt1 | contig 39542 bp, 34 predicted proteins | sample 5384081 | NCBI WGS metagenome assembly VOFJ01 (sample SAMN12384729, study PRJNA508395) | human gut metagenome | isolation source: healthy gut I | host: Homo sapiens
TCTCGCCGACACCGGCGGTGAAGATGATGGCGTCCACGCCGCCCATCGCGGCGGCATACGCACCGATGAGCTTCTTCACGCCGTAGTTGAACATATCGACGGCAAGGCCGGCGCGCTCATTGCCCTGCTCGAAGGCCTCTTCGAGATCGCGGAAGTCGGAGCTGACGCCGCTGACGCCCATGACGCCGGACTTCTTGTTGAGGACATTGACCATCTCCTTGATGTCCATGCCGTACTTGTTCATCAGGTACTCGAGGATACCGGCGTCAATGTCGCCGGAGCGGGTACCCATGGGAAGACCGGCGAGCGGGGTGAAGCCCATGGAGGTGTCGACGCTCTTGCCGCCGTCGATCGCGGTGACGGAGGAGCCGTTGCCCAGGTGGCAGGAGATGAGCTTCAGCTCCTCGATGGGCTTGCCGAGCATATCGGCGGCGCGCTGGGACACATACTTGTGAGAGGTGCCGTGGAAGCCGTAGCGGCGGACCTTGTCCTTCTCATAGTACTCATAGGGAAGGGCATAGGTGTAGGCCACGGGAGGCATCGTCTGATGGAAGGCGGTGTCGAACACGGCGACCATGGGCACGCCGGGCATGAGCTGCTGGCAGGCCTTGATGCCGGTGATGTTGGCGGGGTTGTGCAGGGGGGCGAGGGGATTGCACTCCTCGATGGCGGCCATGACCTCGTCGGTGATGACGACGGACTTGGCGAACTTCTCGCCGCCGTGGACCACGCGGTGGCCGACCGCGTCGATCTCCTTCATGGAGCCGATGACGCCGTTCTTCTCGTCGACGAGCGCGTTCAGCACGGCCTGGATGGCTTCGCTGTGGGTGGGCATGGAGACGGAAGCGGCCTTGATGGCTTCCTTGCCGGGAAGCTGGGGCTTATAGGTGAACAGACCGTCGATGCCGATGCGCTCGCACAGACCCTTCGCCAGCAGCGCGCCGGTGGCGGGGTTGAGCAGCTGATACTTCAGGGAAGAAGAACCTGCGTTGATGACCAGAACATTCATAAGTATACTCCTTTTTCCGAGGGCGCTTGCATTGCGCCCGAATTTCCGATAAAATAAGAATCAAATTGATCGGATGTACAATTCAATACAGAATATATTATAACAACTTTTTTCGCAAAGACAAGTAAATTTAACAAAACGTAACTCTTTTGTAACCGCTTTGAGAGGACTTCCATGAGGGTATTTGGTATAATATGCGAATATAATCCCTTCCACCGCGGCCACAAGTGGCAAATTGATGAATTGCGCCGTCTGGCAGGCGAGGAAGAGTGCGCGGTCGTGTGCGCGATGAGCGGCGATTTTGTCCAGCGGGGCGATTTTGCCATTGAACGCGCGCATGCGCGCGCCGAGGCTGCCGTGCGCGGCGGGGCAGATTTAGTCCTTGAGCTGCCGCTGCCGTGGGCCATTTCGTCGGCGGAGGGCTTTGCCCGCGGCGGCGTGAGCATTTTGGCGGCGACGGGCGTGGTCGACACGCTGGCCTTTGGCAGCGAATGCGGTAACGCGGCGAAATTGCAGCGCGCGGCAAAGGCACTGCTGCGGGCGGATTTTCCCGACGCGCTGCGAGAGGAGCTTGCCAAGGGCCTGTCCTTTGCCGCGGCGAGGGAGAGCGCCGCGAGGGCGCTCATCGGCGAGGATGCCGCGGTGCTCCGGGAGCCGAACGATATCCTCGGCGTAGAATACTGCAAGGCGCTGCTGCAAAGCGGCAGTACCATCGCGCCGCTGGCAATATTGCGAAAGGTCGTCGGGCACAACGGGGGTGCGGCGAAGGGCTTCGCCTCGGCGAGCCACATCCGCGAGCTGCTCACGAACGGAGAGGACGCCTCCGCGTATCTGACGGCGGAGAGCGCCGCCATCTATGCGCGCGAATGCGCAGCGGGCCGCGCGCCGGTGACGATGCAGAATGCGGAGCGAGCGGTGCTTTCCCGGCTGCGCGCGATGTGCGAGGAGGACTTCGCCCGCTATGACAGCGGGAATGAAGGCCTTTATCGCCGGTTTTATGACGCAGCGCGGACGGCAGCGTCCGTCGACGAGCTGCTCTCCGCGGTGAAGACGAAGCGCTATGCCTATGCGCGGCTGCGGCGGATGCTGCTTGCGGCGTATCTGGACGTGACGGCGGCGGATGTGCCGCCGGAGGTCCCCTATCTGCGCGTGCTGGCGTGCAATGAGCGGGGACGAAAGCTGCTCAAAACGATCAAAAAAACGGGAAGCGCACCGGTGCTGACCAAGAGCGCCGATGTGCGCGCGTTGAGCGAGGAGGCGCAGAAGCTCTTCGCTCTGACGGCGCGCGCGCGGCGGATCAATACGTGCTCGCCTATCCCGAGCTGCGCGCGGCCAGAGGCAGCAGCGCGTGGACGGAGGGGCCTGTGATCGTTTGAGCAAGGAACCGAGACCTCGAAAGGAGAACAGAATGAAAAAATGGATGACGCTGCTGCTTTGCTGCGTGCTGGCGCTGAATTTGACCGCCTGCGGCGCAGGAGCGCCCGGCGGGCCGGAGGACAACGCGCCGCCGCAGGCGAGCGCGCTGCACTTTGAAGTCGCGACGCAAGTTTACGAAAACGAGTACAAGGCCGACGACGGCACGATGCTTCTGGCGGAGCGCTACGAACTGCCGGTGCTCGAACTGCGCACGGAGGACGGCGAGCTCTACACGCTGGCGGAGAACGTGACGGCGAACGGCGGCACGGGCAACCCCGCGCAGTTCACGGCGCAGAACGCCTTCAACACGGAGATGAACAACGTGCTCGCGGGTCTTGAGTCCGAGGCGGCGCAGATGGCCGCGGAGGCCAAGGAGCTCTACGCGGAAAACGGCACATCGGTCTTTTTGAACGGAAGCTACTGGACGAACGAGCTGAGCCTGACGCAGACCTACATGACCGAGGGGAAGCTCCTGAGCATCGCGGCGGAGAACTACACCTACTACGGCGGCGTGCATCCGAATTCCGCCACCCGCGCGTGGAGCTTTGATCTGACGACGGGCGAATTCCTGACGCTGGACGCGCTGGCCTCGGAGGAGGGCGATTTGCAGGGAAACTCGCTGCAGGAGAGCATTTATTGGAATATCTACGAGCAGATCGCGCAAAAGGGGCTCAGCGAAGGATATTTTGACGATTATGACTCTTATTTGCAGGATTTCCCCACGCTCGCGACGCTGAACTTTACGGAAAACGGCCTGACGGTCACATTCGACCAGTACGTCATCGCGCCGTATGCGGCGGGGCCGCAGGTGTTCGCAGTGCCGTACAGCGAATTCTACAACGCGCTCAGCGAGCATGCGAAGACGATCCTGAGCGTGTCGCAGGAGCAGACCGTGACAGCGGATTTCAAGGCGGCGGCGACGCTGTGGTCGTGGTTTTATATGGACGATCCGCCGATGGATTACAATGTGACAGCCGAGGTCGACGGCAATCTTTATGATCTGGCGGACATCAAGGGCGTGGAAACGCTGGAGGGCCTCCGTGCGCTGCTGCTGCGGTATGTCACACCGGAGCTTGCCGACGAATGGCTGGGCAGCACTGAGCAGCGTTACCGTGATATTGACGGCAGACTCTATGTCATGTCCGCAGGCCGCGGCGGCAACGAGAGCCTGGGCGGATACACGTGCACGGCTGCGCTCGACGGCGACAGCGGCGTGCTGACGCAGACGGTCACGCTGCTTGCGTGGGACGACACCGCGCAGGCGTGGGCGGATACCGGCAAAACGGAAGCCTATGAATATCCCTTTACCCTCGTCGACGGCCACGCAGTGTTCTCCGCATTCCCGTGCCCGTACTGAGAGAATAGGAGAGAGGGAGGAGAGTCCCATGGCGTAAAAAGTGCGGCTGCGCCGCAGAAGCGATCATAATAGAACCACTTTTACGGAGGATGAGAGAAATGAAGAGAGTAAAAATCTTTCTGCTGCTTTTTACCCTGTGCTGCGCACTGACCGCTTGCGGCACAAAGCCCGCGGACGACGTACCGCCGCCGGATGATGAGACGTCTGCGGTGGACATCGAATGGTTCAACACGGAATTTTTCAATGTGGGCAGTGGCGTGTGCATGACGAATATGCTGCTCAGCAGCTATTACGACACCGCCGCGGACATCGACCTCTATGAGCTCTTCTATAATGGCCCGACAGGAATACAGGAAGAGGTCACTGAGGCAGAACAGACAGCAATCGGCCCGGTGGCGTTTGAGCATTATCCCATCAAAACGCAGAGAACGGAAATGGACGCCTTTTTGCAGGAGTATTTGGGCGTGGCACTGGACGAGACGAACAAAAAGAATCTCGACCAGTTCATCTATCTCGAGGAGTACGACGCCTATTATCTGCTCCACGGCGATACGAATTTCCAGCGCTGCACGGTCACCTCGCTCGAGCAGAACGAGGACGGGACTATCACGCTCACCTATGAGCAGGAGAGCGGTGAAAAGGGGATCGTCACGCTGAAGGGCAGCAAAGGCAGCTACCAGTTTGTGTCGAACAAGGAAGCGTGAAGATAAAAGAAAAATGCTGGCTCATAAGAGCCAGCATTTTTTATATGTAGCTTACCGGTAGCGCTCGCGGTGTGCGTGCATGATCTCAGCCAGCAGCACACCGTTGTCGGGCGGGGTGTAGGTGATGGCGTTCGCGCCTGCCGCGATGGTCTTGCGAATAGTCTCATCCTTCGGGCCGCCAGTGGCGATGATGGGGATCTCGGGATGACGGGCGCGGAGCGCGGCGACGAGCTGCGGCGTTTCCGACGCGGCAGAGACGTTCAAAATGTCAACGCCTGCGGCAATACGAGCCTCAGTGTCCTGCGTGGCGGAGACGATGGTCGCCACGACCGGAATGTCGATGTGCGACTTGATGTCGCGCAGGATATCCGCCGAAACGGGCGCGTTGAGCACAACGCCGTAAGCGCCGCAGTGCTCAGCCTCCATCGCCTGGGCGACAGAGCGCGCGCCAGACGTGAAGCCGCCGCCGACGCCGCAGAACACGGGCATATCCGCCACGCTGATGACGGCGCGCACGATGCGCGGCTGCGGGGTAAAGGGATAAACGGCAATCACCGCATCGGCATTGACGCTTGCGATGGTGGCAACGTCAGTGGAAAAGACAAAGGACTTGATCGTTCTGCCGAAGATGCGGATGCCGCTGCACTCGTTGATGCACTCGGGTACCATCAGCATATGGTTGCGGAGCTTTCCGCTGTAACTCGGCGTGGGCGTAGGGGTAAAATCGCTCATAAAAACACCTTCCTTTCCGCAGGTAATAGATGACCGGTAAAATGTTATGCAGGGAAATTATTCGACATGAATGCTTGCACGCATGGCGAGATCGTCTGCTCAATGAGCGTGTCAAGATCCCAGCCGAGCATTTCCGCGCCGCGCTCGATGACCTCGCGCGAGCAGCCGGCGGCAAACTTCTTGTCCTTGTACTTTTTCTTGACGGACTTGACCTCAAGATCGCTGACGCTCTTACTCGGGCGCATGAGCGCGACCGCGCCGATCAGGCCGGTGAGCTCGTCGGCGGCAAAGAGGACCTTCTCCATCTCGTGCTGCGGCTCGGGCAGGCCGTCGAAATGCAGGCCGTAGCCGTGGCTGGCGGTGGCGCGGATCAGGCGCTCGTCGAGACCGTTTTCACGCATGATCTCCTGCGACTTGATGCAGTGCTCGTCGGGATACATCTCAAAATCAAGGTCGTGGAGAAGGCCGACGATCTCCCAGAAGTCCGCCTCGTCGCCGTAGCCGAGCTTTTCCGCGTACCAGCGCATCACGTCGGCGACGGTGTTGGCGTGCTTTAAGTGGAATTCACCCTTGTTGTACTGCGTGAGCAGCTCCCACGCCTGTTCTTTCGTATATGCCATAATGATTGCCTCTCTTTGCTTATGGCTGCTCGTCCGTAAAGTGGACGTGATTGAAAATGTGGTCAGAGCAGAAGCAGTGGTACCCTGCGCACTTGCTGCAATAGCGGAACTGCAGCTCAGGATTTGTCACGTCCGTGCGGCCGCACACGGCGCATTTATGGCGGAAGCCCTGCGTCTGCTGTTGATACTGCTCCTGACGCTGCTGGGCGCGCACGGTGTTATGGAAGTGCGTGGCCTGCTTGCTCTGGTGGCGTTCGAGTCCCCAAAACCGTGTAAGCTCGGGCCAGAAGAAAATGACGAAATTCAAAAGCGCCACAATGGGCATGATGGAATAGTACCATCTGCCGGCGGCAATGTAGCGCACAATGTCGAAGAAGAAGTAGAATACGTCAATATACGCGAGCCACTTCATGCGGATGGGGAAGACGAAAAACAGCAGCACCTGCGCATCGGGATAGAGGAGCGCGAAGGCCATGAACATGGCAAAGTTGACATAATTTGCACCGTAGACGGGGATGCTGTAGCCCGTGATCAGGCTGACGATGCTCGCGCCGACGACGGTGAGCAGCATGCCGCTCAGGTAATACGTCGTAAACTTGGCTGTGCCCCACTGCCGCTCGAGCGTCGAGCCGATCCAGTAGTAGAAATAGCAGGTGATGAGAAGGTAAAACGGGCTTGCGCTCTCAGGGATGAGGACAAAGGTGACGAGCCGCCAGACCTGCCCATGGAGAAGACCCGAGAGCGTGTAGGAGAAGAAGCTCAGAAAGTTGCCGTTCGAGAAGTTGGACAAAAGTCCCAGCACCACGTTGCCGATGACAACATAGAGCATCAGGTTGGGGATGCCAAAATTCGGGTGCAGGATACAAAAGCGGTCGATCGCCTGGTTGAGTTTTTTCAATGCGGGATACCTCGTTTCGATCAAATAACATTTATAAACATTATTACACAGCAGCGGGGAAAAGTCATCAATAAAGTTTGAACAAATGACTATTCCTGAATGGAATGAAGAGCAAGAATGCGGAAAGAAACGAATTCTTTCCACATTCTTAACACTTGTTCACTTGAGATCGAGCTCGGGCGGAACGTCGATCTCCTCGCCGACGTATTTGCCGTTCTTTTTCCGCTGGCGCACGCACTCGGTCAAAAGATATTCGATTTGGCCGTTGACGGAGCGGAAATCGTCCTCTGCCCAGGCGGCGATGGCGGCGTAGAGCTTGGGGGACAGGCGCAGGGGCACCTGCTTTTTGGCGTTGTCGTTCATGGCAGCCTCCCAAAAAGTAGCGCGGCGCGCTTAATACAGGCTGCCGGAGTTGACGACGGGCTGGGCGTCGTGGTTGCCGCACAGCACCACGAGCAGGTTCGAGACCATGGCCGCCTTGCGCTCCTCGTCGAGCTCGACCGTGCCCTTTTCCGCCAGACGCTCAAGCGCCATTTCGACCATGCCGACCGCGCCGTCAACGATCATCTTGCGCGCGTCGATGATGGCGCTGGCCTGCTGGCGCTGGAGCATGACGGCCGCAATCTCGGGCGCATAGGCGAGGTAGGTGATGCGCGCTTCGATGATCTCAAGGCCCGCGTCGGCGACCTTGGCCTGAATTTCATCGCGGATGCGCGCGGCGACGACCTCGCTCGAGCCGCGAAGGCTCCCCTCGTCGGCCTGACCGTCGCCCGTGGTGTCGACATTCGGGGCGACATCGTAGGGATAGAGGCGGACGATGTTGCGCAGTGCTGCGTCGCACTGGAGCGACAGGTACTCCTTGTAGTTATCCACGTTGAATACGGCCTTGGCTGTGTCGGTCACGCGCCACATCACGGCGATTCCGATCTCCACGGGGTTGCCGAGACAGTCGTTGATCTTCTGGCGGGCGTTGTTGAGCGTCATGATCTTGAGCGAGATCTTCTTGCTGCCGCCCACCTCGACCGCGGCGGACGCGCCCTGCATGGCAGCGAGAAGGTCCGTGCCCTTGTGGCCGCCGTCCACATCGCCGGACTGGTTGAGCTTCGTCTTGGCGGCGGGGTTAAAGGACGAGCAGAAGGGATTGACCCAGTAGAAGCCCTCGCCCTTGAGCGTGCCAATGTACTTGCCGAACAGCGTCAGCACCAGCGCCTCCTGCGGCTTCAGAACGCGCAGGCCGCACAGTGGGATCCAGCCGAGCAACAGCAGGATGACGCAAAGGACGACAAGGGGCAGAAAGCCCGCATTGATGCCGACGATCAGAAAAACGACCGCGGCGATGTAGAGAACAAGCTCGAGCAGCAGCACAAGCATGCCGTTTTTGTGACCGGTGATGATCTTTTCTTCCATAAAAAGCACCTCCAAACTTGATATCAAAATAATATCACAACAATATGAGATGTCAAGAGGAAAATGCAAAAAACGACCGGTGATTGCACCGGTCGGTGAAAAATCAATGATGTGGCAATGACAAACTGGAATCTATCTGGGTATTCCATCATCATTAAAATGTTTTTTCAAAGCTTTTTCTGTCGGGTAAATTGATAGAATCATAATAAAACATTGGATTGTTACAAGAATTATCCCTGCAAATCCAATCGTATTCTTATCACTATGGTATAACGGAATATGTATCAAGGCAGATGGTATAACCATTACCCATCCTATTTTCCACCAAAGTTTTCCACAATAGTTATGAGCAAATTTCCATGTATCCATATTTTTCATTGAACGAGTTGTTCTGTATCCTAACATGCTGTTTATATGTTTTGGGCAATGCTTCCACATCATTCTTCCTGCAATGACCATAACAATAGGAATGATCAAATCGCATAGTAACATAAACCACCAAAAGCACATAACATTCACCTCGAAAAGTAGAATTTGATAGAATTATTATGCTACAGCCCGTCAGAAAGCGCAAGCACAGCCGCGGTGGTTCGAGCCACCGTGGCTGTTCGGATGATCTGCTTTATGCGTAGTGGTATTTTTTCCGTCCGAGGAGGAAAAGCGTTTCTGTGACGATCAGTGTGAGCGCTTCGGCCACGGTGATGGCGAGCCAGATGCCGTTGATGCCAAGAAGTTTTGGCAAAAGAAGCACCGCGGCGACCTGAATGACGAGCGTGCGCAGGAATGAAATGAGCGCGCTGGCTGTGCCATTGTTGAGCCCCGTGAAAAACGCCGAACCGAAGATATTGAAACCGCAGACGAGGAATGAGAGCGCGTAGATGCGCAGCGCGTTGACCGTCATGTCGCACAGCTCCGCGTCGTAGCCGACGAAAAGATGTGCGATGGGGTTTGCCAGCAGGATGGACGAGGCCGTCATCGCAAGGCTCGTGATGAGCGTGACGGTCAGGCTCTTTTGAGGAGGCTCTTGAGCTCGGCGTGATTCTTCGCGCCGTAGTGATAGCCGACGACGGGTGTGACGGCGATGGAATAGCCGAAGAAAAACGCCATGAAGATGAAGCTCACGTACATCAGAACACCGTAGGCATTCACGCCGTTTTCCTTGGCAATCGCCATGAGCTGCACGTTGTAGAGTACGCCGACGAGAGAGGTCGAAAGGTTGCTGACCATCTCGCTCGAGCCGTTGTAGCAAGCCTTGCCGAGGGCGCGGAAGTCAAAGCGCGGACGCGTGAGGCGCAGCGGTGAATCGTTCGGGCGGAGAAAGTAGACAAGCGGGATGAGCGCGCCGACAATCTGCGAAAACGCCGTGGCGAGCGCCGCGCCGAGAAGCCCGAACGGGAACACGTAGACGAGCAGAAAATCGAGTACCATGTTCGTCAGCCCCGCGAACACCGTCACGCGCAGGCCGAAGTGCGGCTTTTCCGCCGTCGCCAAAAAGCTCTGGAAGCTGTTTTGCAGCATGAAAAAAGGGAGAGCAGCCAGCAGTACGCGCCCATAGAGCACGCAGTCGTCGATCGTCAGGTCCGTCGCGCCGACGGCGAACGAGATGGGGCGCAGGAAAACGATGCACACGCCGCTTAAAATCGCGCCGCCGGCGGCAAGCACGATGACGAGCATGGAGAAGATCTCGTTCGCTTTCCTGGGCTTACCCTCCCCGAGCGTTTTGGCGATGAGCGCGCTGCCGCCCGTGCCGATCATAAAGCCGACGGCGGCGAGCGCCATGATGACGGGAAAAATGAGGTTCAGCGCGGCAAACGAATTTTTGCCGACGAAGTTCGAGACGAAAAAGCCGTCGACAATGCTGTAAATAGAGGTGATGATCATCATCAAAATGCTGGGCGCGACAAAGCGCAGCAGCTTTTGATACGTAAAATGATCGGAAAGGGAAATCTGCATGGAAGAGCCTCCGATTGTTTCAAAAAATATAAAAAAAGTCCGGTCACTGCTTGACCGGACGCATCCGACATCTCTCGACCGCTGCGGCTGCGGCCGCAAGTCCCCGATGACATTCAATTTGTGAACAATATTGTAGCATAAATCCGGACAAAGTCAAGTATTTGCACAAAATCTTCAAAAACTGATTGACAAAACGCACAAACATGGTAGAATACGATTCGGCGAAAGCCACAAGTGAATACTTCATCGAGAGTGGTTGAGGGATCGGCCCTATGACACCACGACAACCTGCCCGAAGAGGCAAGGTGCCAAATCCGACGAACGAATCGAAAGATGAGGAAGAGCAGAAAGCGCGATACTCTGTCGGTTCGACAGAGTATTTTTTGTTTTTCCCAACAATGAGAAAGGAAGAAAAAGAACCATGGCAAAACGTTTATTCACCTCCGAATCCGTCACCGAGGGGCATCCCGACAAGATCTGCGACCAGATCTCCGATGCGGTGCTCGACGCGATCCTTGAAAAAGACCCCAACGGCCGCGTGGCCTGCGAGACGACCGTCTCCACCGGCCTTGTCCACATCATGGGCGAGATCACCACGAGCTGCTATGTCGACATCCCGAAGATCGCGCGCGACGTCATCCGCGACATCGGCTACGACCGCGCGAAGTACGGCTTTGACTGCGACACCTGCGGCGTTATCACGAACATCGACGAGCAGAGCGGCGATATCGCGATGGGCGTCGACAACTCCTTTGAAAATAAGGAGAGCGGCGCGAGCGAGCTCGACAACGGCGCGGGCGACCAGGGCATGATGTTCGGCTACGCCTGCACCGAGACCCCTGAGCTCATGCCGCTCGCGATCTCCCTTTCCCATAAGATGGCAAAGAAGCTGACCGACGTGCGCAAGCAGGGCCTTGTCGACTATCTCCGTCCCGACGGCAAGACGCAGGTGACGGTCGAGTACGACGAGAGCGGCAAGCCCGTCCGCGTCGACACGGTCGTCCTCTCCACCCAGCACGCGCCGGAGGCGACGCTTGAGCAGATCCGCAAGGACATGATCGAGCTTGTCATCAAGCCGACCGTTCCCGCGGAGCTGATGGACGAGAACACCAAGATTTATGTCAACCCGACCGGCCGCTTTGTCATCGGCGGCCCGCAGGGCGACAGCGGCCTGACCGGCCGCAAGATCATCGTCGACACCTACGGCGGCAGCGCCCCGCACGGCGGCGGCGCATTCTCCGGCAAGGACCCGACGAAGGTCGACCGCAGTGCCGCTTACGCCGCGCGCTATGTCGCTAAGAACATCGTGGCTGCCGGTCTTGCTGAAAAGTGCCAGGTGCAGCTTGCCTACGCCATCGGCGTTGCGCATCCCGTGAGCGTGCTCGTTGAGACGTTCGGCACCGGCAAGGTCGATGACGGTAAGCTCGAAGAGGCCGTCGAGAAGGTCTTCGACCTGCGCCCGACCGCCATCATCCGCGACCTCGATCTGCGCCGCCCCATCTACCGCCAGCTCGCCGCTTATGGCCACATGGGTCGCGAGGACCTCGGCGTGACGTGGGAGAAGACTGACCGCGTCGACGCGCTGCTCGCCGCGCTGAAGTAAGAGCAATCGAAGACGGGGCAAAGCCCCGTCTTCGAAAAAGTTTCGCTGCGTTTTGCGCCTTGCCACCCGCAGGGCGGCTGCGACATTGCACCGTCGCGGCATTACGATTCCCGCACCCTTTCGGGCGCGCCAATCGTGCCGCTTCCTCGAAAACGGCTTGCTGTTTCCGCCGCAGGCGGCGCTTCACCGTTTTCCACTCCGCGCAAAGTGTTTTCTGCCACGCGCATGTCGCGGCAGAAAACCGATTCAAATTTATTTCGTGCCGTGCGCGGCACGAAACTCTGTGAGACCATTTGATAAAAACAGCGCCGACCCGCGAAAGCGGGCTGGCGCTGTTTTCCTATATGGGCGGGATCGATCAGTTGTGGTGCTCCTCGTCCCAGAGCTTTTCGGCCTCGGGACGCCAGCAGGCGGCGTAGGACTCGCACTTGTTGCACAGGTGCTCCACGCTCTCGGGCGCTTCCAGGTCGGTCGAATGCGCGCCGCTGCGCGCGACCATCTGGGGCAGATATTCGGGATTTTCCAGCATCGGGCAGGGGCGCAGGTGGTTGTTGTTGAACGGCTGGCCCTTGCGGTACTCCTTAAAAAGCGGCTGCTGGAGACATTCGAGGAAGCTCTTTTCGCGGATGTTCGCGCCGGAGTAGTGGATGAAGACGCAGGGCTCGACGTCGCCCGCGGCGTTGATGTGGCAGTAGAGCTTGCCGCCGGCGATGCAGCCGCCCGTGAACTCGCCGTCGTTCTGGAAGTCGATGGCGAAGATCTCCTTGCCGCCGGTGAGACCGCGGATCTCGCGCACGCGGTCCTTCATATAGGCGCGCTGCTCGGGCGTGAGCAGCAGGTCGGTCGCCGCGCCCATGCCGACGGGCATATAGTGGAAGTACCACGCGAAGTAGCAGCCCTTGGAGATGAGCAGGTCAAGGAACTCGTCGCTCGTGACGACCTTGTAGTTCTTGCTCGTGTAGCAGATGGACACGCCGAACGGGATGTGGTTTTTGTGCATGAGGTCCATCGCGGCGAGCGCCTTTTCAAAATGTCCCGCGCCGCGGCGGCCGTCGTTGGCATCCTCAAAGCCCTCGATGCTGACCGAGACGATGAAGTTGCCCACGCGCTTGAGCTCGTCGCAGAACGCCTGGTCGATGAGCGTGCCGTTGGTGAAGGCGTGGAAAGCGATGTCGCGGTGCTTTTCGCACAGACGGAAGATGTGCCTTGCGCATGAGCGGTTCGCCGCCAGTGAAGAGGCAGGCGTGGGTGCCGAGCTCTGCGCCCTCGGTCAGCACGCGGTCCATCTCCTCAAAGGTGAGGTTCTGCTTGTGGCCGTACTCCGCCGCCCAGCAGCCCGCGCAGCGCATATTGCAGGCGCTCGTCGGGTCCATGAGGACGATCCACGGGATGTTGCAGTCATACTTTTCGGAGTTTGCCCGCGCCTGCTGGAAGCCGCGGAAGCCGCCCTCGTAGGCGGCGGCCGTCAGGAAGGTCCTGAGAAGGTAGGGGTCGCACTCGCGCAGCAGGCGCTCGGCGTAGTGTGCCCATTTGCTGTCGGGGGCGTTTGCGATCTGGTGCAGCATCTCGAAGGTCTCCGGCGTCCAGACGCTGGAGTGGATCTTTTGGACCATGTTGACAAAGTCGTTTGCGACGGTGCAGACGTCCTTCGTCTGGCTTTTTCTGATGAGCGAGTCGAGCATGGCCTCAAAGGCCTTGCGCTCTGCTGCGTGGGCGATTTTTTCTGCTGCGTTCATAGTGTCACGATTCCTTTCCCTGCCCGCGGCGCGGGCATCCTAAAAATTCAGGAGGAAAGGGCGCGATCCTTTCCCTCCGTTGCCTGTGCGGCGATTTTCTGGAGCTTTTCCATGCGCGCATCGAGCTGTGCGCTGATCTCGGCGCACTCATAGAGCTCGCGCTCCACGTATTCCATTTCGGGGAGATTTTTCTTGTAGCGGATCTTATGCTCAAGGCTGGCCCACCAATCCATCGAGATCGTGCGGAACTGCACCTCGACTTTCATGAGCCGCTTCTGGTCGTGAAGGAAGATAGGGGTTTCGACGATGAGGTGGAGGCTGCGGTAGCCGTTGGGCTTGGGGTTTGCGATGTAGTCCTTGCGCTCTAAGAGTGTGATGTCGTCCTGGCGCAAAAATGCCTCGGAGAGTTTGTAGATGTCGGCAGGGTGCGAGCAGATCACGCGCACACCGGCGATGTCGTTCAAATTCTTTTCGATGCTCTCCACCGTGAGCGGATATCCGCGGCGGCTGAGCTTTTCCATGATGCTCTCGGGGGACTTGAGGCGGGTCTTGATCGTCTCGATGGGGTTGCGGTCGTATTGCAGCGAGAGCTCCTCGTTGAGCACGTTGAACTTCGTCTCGACCTCCATGATCGCGCAGCGGTAATAGCTCATCAGCTCACGGTAGGGCTGGAAGTATTTCTGGACCCACTGCTGTACCTCACCGTGGGAAAAACGGGAGAGCAGCACCTGTTCAAGATAAGTGCGATCGACAAGCGGACGGATCGGCACTGTCATCAGCTCCTTTGTACTTAGCATTTCTTGTCCCGCACGGAAAAATGCGGGCTTGCAGGAAAAGCATAGCAAAGAAGCGCCGCGCTTTCAATGGGCAGGGTGTAAACTTTTTTGTTCACGGCGCGAGAAGGGGGACGCTCCCCTCGTTAACACCAACTTAACAAAGAAAACTGTCGAAAACTATGGACAAAAGGAGCCGCGTATCAGATTTTCAGACAGTGGCACGCAAATGTCACAGAAGACAAAATATAAGAAAACGTCCTTTTCCGGTGGAAAGGACGTTCAAATAGACGATATTTAGAAGAAAAATACGCTTACGCGCCGATCACATGCGCCGTCATCATCTGCCAGAGGATGGAGAGCTGCTGTGTGGAGATGAGCACATAGGCCAGAATGAAGACGAACCAGAGCTTCTGCATGTTCTCCTCTTTTTTGCAGAGGAAATAGCAGTAGGAAAAATACGCCACGGCGTCCACGATCAACACCGTGAGGAACATGACGAGAAAGCCCTGCTCGCTCTGCTCGGCGGTGCCGGTGTAGAGCGAGAGGAGGGAGTAATATAAAAACGTGGCGGTGAACGGCCACTTGAGCTTGCGCCAGTCGTGGATGCGGTCTTTCTTATTCATGGAAGCGCTCCTTTTTTTGCGTTTTCCACAGTATACCCTGCGGCATGGCAGATTGCAAGGGGAAATGACCTTGCCAAGCGGGCGTGGGGTGTGGTAGACTGCAAAAAAGAGGTGATATACATGCTGGATACGTTGATCTGCGGCGCGAAGATCGTCGACGGCACAGGAAAAGCAGCGTTCACGGCGGACGTCGGCATTTTGGACGGCATGATCGAAGAGGTTGGAAATTTGTCAAACGCGCAGGCGTTCGAGACCATCGAGGCCGCGGGCCGCGTCCTGACGCCGGGCTTTATCGACATGCACCGCCACGCCGACGCGGCGCTGTTTCGCAAAGGCTTTGGCGAGGCGGAGCTCTACCAGGGCCTCACGACGCTTGTGAACGGCAACTGCGGCATGTCGCTCGCGCCGCTCTCGGGCGCGCACGCGGACGAGTGCGCGAAATACCTCGCGCCCATCACGGGGAACATCCCGCCGGAGCTGCGCTTTGCGTCCATTGACAGCTATTTCAAGGCGGCGCAGGGGCGGGGACTGCCGCTCTCGTGCGCGGAACTCATCGGCATGGGCACGCTGCGCACGCTTGCCGCGGGCTTCACGACGGGAGATTTGTCACCGCTCGAGCTGCGCGATCTGCACTATCACATGGAAGCGGCGCTGGCCGACGGCGCGTGCGGCGTGTCGCTCGGCCTTGGCTACGCGCCGAGATCTTTTACTCGACCGACGGGCTCATCCGCGCGCTCGCGCCGCTGCACCGGAGCGGCGTGCCCATCTGTGTCCACATGAGGCAGGAGGGCGACGGCGTGGTCGATGCGCTGCGCGAAATGCTCGAGGTCGCCCGCGCGCTGCAAACGCCGCTGGAGGTCAGTCATCTCAAGGCCATCGGAGGGCGCAACGCACGAAAGACCGTGCCGGAGATGCTCTCGCTGATTGAAAGGGCGCGACAGGATGGGCTTGACGTCATGTGCGACGTGTACCCCTACACTGCGGGCTCGACACAGCTTATCCACGTGCTGCCGCCGGAATTCCAGGAGGGCGGCACGGAGGCGCTGACCAAGCGCCTGCTCGACGATGCTGCGCGAAAGGAAATGCGCGCGCGGATGGAGGCGGGCAGCGACTTTGAGAACATCACGCTGCTCGTCGGCTTTGACAATGTAGTAGCTATCGGCCTCCGGACGGACGAATACCGCCGATTTGAGGGAAAATCCGTCGCCGAGATCGCGCAGACGCTTCAAAAAGACCCGTTCGATACGCTCTTTGACCTGCTGGCGGCGGAACAGTGCAATACGGGGATGATCGACTACATCTCGGACGAAGAAGACGTGAAAGATATCCTGCGCGCGCCGTTCTCGGGCGTCATTTCGGATGCGACGTACCCCAGCGGCGGGCGTGTCCACCCGCGCGTGTACGGCACATTCGCGCGGCTCATTGAAAAATACGTCGTGCAGGAGCGCGTGCTCACGCTCGAGCAGGCTGTGCACAAGGTGACGGGGCATGCGGCGGACCGCTTCGGCTTTGAGAAAAAGGGCGTCATCGCGGCGGGCATGGACGCGGACCTTTTACTCTTCTCGCCCGAAAACGTCCGCGAGCACGGTACCTACGCGCGGCCCAACCTGCCTGCGACAGGCTTTGACGAGGTATTCGTGCTCGGCGAGCGCGTGATCGAAAACGGCGTGTACCGCGGCGGCAGCAGCGGCGAGATGCTGGGAGCGCGGATGGGATACTGAAATCTTAAAGAAATTTTCAGGTGTATTTTCGCCGCCGTATGATATGCTGGCAGGGACAACAAATTTGCGGAGGCTGGATCAAGTGGAGCACTTTTGGGATACGGTGGATACGATCGGCGAGGGCTTTGGCTTTTCGCTCTTCGGCGCGCGGCACTTAGTGACGCTTGCGCTGTATGTCGGCTTTGCCGCGCTGAGCTGCAAGCTCTACAAGGCGGCGGACGAGAAGAAGCGGGCGCAGCTGCGGGGGCTCTTTGCCGTTCTCCTGCTCGCGGACGAGGCGTTTAAACAGATCGGTTTGCAGATTGGCGGGAATTTCAACTGGGACTATCTGCCGCTGCACCTGTGCTCGATCAACATTTTCCTTATCGCGCTGTACGCATGGAAGCCGAGCAGGCTGCTCGACAATTTCCTCTATTTTATCTGTATCCCCGCGGCGACGGCGGCACTGCTGTTCCCGACGTGGACGTCGCTTCCGACGGCGAACTTCATGTTCTGGCATTCGACGAGCGTGCACATTCTGCTTGCGGCCTATCCCATCATGCTGTTTTCGGGCGGTGATATCCGACCGAGCGTCAGGTACATGGGCAAGTGCTTCTTGCTGCTGCTGGCGATGGCGGTGCCGATTTATTGCGTCAACCTGCTGCTCGATACGAATTTCATGTTTCTGATGTACGCGCCGGACGGCAATCCGCTCGCGTGGTTCCGCGACCATGTCGGCTACCACTGGATCGGCTTCCCCGTGCTGCTCGTGGCGGTGTTCGCGCTGATGGACGTGCCAATCATGCTCAAAAAGCGGAAAGAGGATAAATTGCTCAGCGCGGTAAAATAAAAAAGCGGTTCTCCCTAAGCCGGGCGTTCGTAAAACAGCTTTCGAGAGATGACACGGCAGCCGCCTGCCAGGATCGGTTATGAGTACCCGAATAAGCCAAGGAAACTTCAAGTCCCATGTTTGCACCGTCAAGGTGTCGCGCATGGGGCTTTTTGCAGATCGGGGTTCTGTACGCAGTAAAACGGTCAGGTTCTCGTATATAAGAATGTTCTTTCGTTGAGAAATATGGTATACTCGGCTCAACAAATCGGAATTTGTGGAGGTAAGGATGATAGTACCTGTAGATGAAACAAATCTTCTTCAAGCCGCAACCATCCATTCAATATCCTGGAAGGAATCGCATCGTGCATTTTGTGCTCTTGATTTCATAGAAACACATACGCCAGATCGGCAACGGGAGTATTTGAGAAACAAGATGAACAACGGAACAAAGCTCTATATGCTTGTAGAAGAAAAACCAATAGGGGTTGTTTCTGTAACAAAGGGTTTAATAGAGGATCTTTATATTCTTCCAGATATGCAAAACATGGGTCATGGAACGAAATTGTTACTATACGCAGTAGGCCAATGTACGGATACCCCTACGCTGTGGATTCTTGAGAATAATATAAATGCTGAGAGACTCTATCGTCGAATAGGTTTTAAGGAGACAGGGAGAAAGAACGCAACAAATAAACTTGATGAGATTGAGTTCGCATTGACATAACTTCCAGTTTGCCGTACTTGATCCCAACAGGGCTTGAGGCGGGCACGCCCCGACAGGAAGCTGTCCCAAAGAGACAGAAATTTTCAAGAATTGAAAATTTGCGGCCACGGGACGATTCGCGCTCTTGTGAACAATAGAAAAACCAGAACTGCATGGCTGATTCAGCGAACGGTTCTGGTTTTTCTTGACGGGCGAAGGCCTTTCTGATAGGGTAAAGGCAAACTGGAGAACTGGCGCCCGACGCACTGCGTGTCGGGCGCGGGGAGGGAAAAGCGTGGAAGAAAATCTGTTTCGTTCCATCCCGCGGGTGGACGAGCTGCTCGGTCGGGACGAGCTCAAGGTGTCGGCGCTGCCGCCGATGCTGCTGCGCGAGAGCGTGCGCGAGGAGCTGGACGCGCTGCGAGACGAAGTGCGCGGCGGCCTTTCCGCGCTGCCGGAGACAGGCATACTCTGCGCGCGCATTCTGGCACGTGCAGAGGAAAAGCAGCTGCCGACGCTGCGCTCGGTCATCAACGCGACCGGCGTGACGCTGCACACGAACCTTGGCCGCGCCTGCCTGAGCGAGCGCGCGGCGAACGCCGCGGCAGAGGCGGCGAGAGATTATTCGACGCTTGAATACGATGTGGAAAACGGCTGCCGCGGCTCGCGCTATCAGCACGTGGAGGCGCTTTTGTGCCGCCTGACGGGTGCGGAGGCGGCGATGGCCGTGAACAACAACGCCGCGGCGGTGCTGCTCATCCTGTCCGCGCTCGCGGGCGGGGGAGAGGTCATCGCCTCGCGCGGCGAGCTCGTCGAGATCGGCGGCTCGTTCCGCATTCCGGAGATCGTGACGCAGTGCGGCTGCACGCTGTGCGAGGTCGGCGCGACGAACAAGACGCACCGGCGCGACTATGAAGCCGCCATCGGCGAGCAGACGAGAGCGCTTTTGAAGGTGCATACAAGCAACTACCGCATCGTGGGCTTTACCGAATCCGTACCGCGGGAGGAGCTGGCGGAGATCGCGCATGGGCACGGCCTGCCGCTCATTGAAGACCTCGGCAGCGGGGCGATCGTCGACCTCGAACCGTTTGGCATCCGCGGCGAGCCGACGGTGCAGAGAAGTCTGCACGCTGGTGTGGACGTTGCGTCGTTTTCGGGCGACAAGCTGCTCGGCGGGCCGCAGGCGGGGCTGATCGTCGGCAGAAGGGAGTACATCGAACGGATCAAAAAGCACCCGCTTGCGCGGGCGCTGCGGCTCGACAAGATGACGCTTGCCGCGCTGCACGCGACGCTCAGCGCCTATCTGGATGCCGAGATCGCCGTGCGAGAGATCCCGACGCTCGCGATGCTGTCGGCAAGCGAGGATAAGCTGCACGCCAAGGCGCTGCGGCTGCAAAAGCTGCTTGCGGACGCGGGCGTTTCCTCGCAGCTCGTGCGGACGGGCGACGCTGTCGGCGGCGGCAGCGCTCCGGCGCAGGAGCTCACCGGCTGGGCCGTCGCGCTTGAGCCGGGGGAACTGAGCGTGGATGAGTTGGAAGAAAAGCTGCGCGTGCGAACAAAGCCCATCGTCGCGCGCATCCACCACGGACAGTATTTGCTGTGCGTGCGCACGATTCGAGAGGAAGACTTTGCCGAGATCGCCGCGGCGGCTGCGGAGGCCATCCGATGAAGCATGTTATCATCGGCATGGCGGGTCATGTCGACCACGGCAAGACCGAGCTCGTCAAGGCGCTCACGGGCGTGGACACCGACCGACTGGCCGAGGAGAAAAAGCGCGGCATCACGATCGACCTCGGCTTTGCGCGCCTCGACTTTCCGGACGGGAGCTGTGCGAGCATCGTCGATGTGCCGGGGCACGAGAGGTTCATCAAGAACATGCTCGCCGGCGCGGGCGGTGTCGACCTTGCGATGCTTGTCGTGGCGGCGGACGAGGGCTTCATGCCGCAGACAGTCGAGCATCTGGACATCCTGCAGCTGCTCGGTGTGAAGGGCGGACTCATCGTGCTGACAAAGGCCGACTTAGTCGACGAGGACTGGCTGAACATGCTCGAAGAGGACGTCAAAAGCCGCGTCAAGAGCACGTTTTTAGAGGATAAGCCGATCCTGCGCACGTCTGTTCGCACGGGCGAAGGCGTTGAGGCACTGCGCGAAGCACTGCACGACTTGACACTGCACGCGGAGGAAAAGAGCGCGCGCACGCCGTTCCGCCTGCCCATCGACCGCGTGTTTTCCGTCGACGGCTTCGGCACGATCGTCACCGGCACGCTCATCGACGGGCACATCGCCGTCGGCGACGAGGCGCAGCTCATGCCGCTCGGGAATCAGTGCCGCGTGCGCAATTTGCAGGTGCACGGGCGCGACGTGTCGGCGGTGTACGCCGGACAGCGCGCGGCGGTCAACTTAGCGGGCATCAAAAAAGAGAGCATCAGCCGCGGCGATGTGCTGTGCAGGACGGATTCGATGCAGCCGTCGCTGATGCTGGACGTGAAACTGCAAAATCTGCCGGATTCTAAGCGGATCATCGAGAGCGGCTCGCGCCTGCACCTCTACCACGGCGCGGCGGTGCGCCTTGCAAAGGCGGTGCTGCTGGACCGCGACGCGCTGCGTCCGGGCGAGAGCTGCTATGCCCAGCTGCGGCTGAGCGAAGCGCTCGCCGCGCGGCAGGGCGACCGCTTTGTCGTGCGCTTCTACTCGCCGCTCGAGACCGTCGGCGGCGGGGTGATCCTGGACGAGCAGCCGTATCGGCACAAGCGAAACGACGCGCGCGTGATCGCCTCGCTCGCCGTGCGCGAGAGCGGATCGGACGAGGCAAAGCTCGTGCAGGCCGTCGGCGAGCGCGGCGCGGATGGCATGACGCTTGCGGACCTTGCCGCGTGCTTCGATGAACCGGAAGAAAAACTGGTGGAAATGCTCGCCGTGCTCTGTGCGCGGGGAAAGCTCGTCGAGATCGCGCCGTCGCGCTATCTTACATCGTCGACGCTGGACAGGCTGTGGACAGACTGTGAGACGATGCTGACAAAGTACCACCGCGAGCATCCGCTGCACGCGGGCATGCGCCTCGCCGAGGCGCGGCAGCGGCTTCTGCGCGGCAAAGCACGGGAAAATGCGGACGCGATCCTCGCCTGCTTTGCGCGCGAGGGAAAACTCACGCTGACGGCGGAGCACTGCGCGCTTGCGGACTTTTCCGTGCATCTGACCAAGCGGCAGAGCGCCATCCGGGAAGAGCTGCTGCGCACCTGCCGCGCGGCGGGAATTCTTGGCAAAAAGCAGGACGCGCTCTGTGCGCTGTTCGACAAAAAAGACCGCATGGAGTGCGCGCGCGTGCTTGAGAGTCTTTTATCTACCGGCGAGCTTGTGCTGCTCGCGCCAGAGCTCTGCGTCGAAAAAAGCGTTTTGGATGCGGTCGACGCAAGGGTGAAGGCGTGGTTCGAAACGCACGACACGCTCACGCTGGGAGAATTCCGCGACGCGCTCGGCACCTCGCGCGACCACGCGCTGCTGGTGCTGGAGTATTACGACCGGCGAGGGATTCTTCGCCGCGAGGGTGATGTCCGCAGGCCGGGCGCGCAGTTTGGCGAGATAGAAAAATGAGGCGGCTTTTGTCGCCTCTCACATGGGAGTAGATGGGTGCTGGTGTGCCCCCCGGTCTTCAAAACCGGTGAGAGGGGTGAAGAGCCTCTCGGGTGAGTTCGATTCTCACATGCTCCCGCCAGAGCCTCGCGGCCGTGTGCCGCGGGGCTTTTTGAAAAATGTGGATTTCCCTCTTGACAGAACGGAGGGAAGCTCATATAATACTACTGTTCGCGGCGTGAGCCGTACAACTTCATATCCGGGTGTAGCGCAGTTGGTAGCGCGCATGGTTCGGGACCATGAGGCCGTGAGTTCGAATCTCGCCACTCGGACCAGTTAAAAAGCCTGTAACTGCAATGGTTACAGGCTCTTTTCTTGCACTTTTACAGGGCGTTTTCCCTTTAGTTTTCCCTTTACAGGTCAAAAAAGGTGTCTGACGGCTCAACCGCCAGACACTTTTTCGATAAACTTTTCCATGTGGTCAGCGCTGCTCTTTTTCATCTCATCCGTCACATGTCCATAGACATCCAGCGTAAAAGAAGATGTCGCGTGTCCAAGGTTCCCTTGCACCGTCTTGATATCATCACCGGCATGGATCGCGGCAACTGCATAGCTGTGGCGAAGATCATGGAAACGAGCCTCGGGCATGCCGATTGATGTGACAATGCGCTTATAGCTGTGATACACATTGTGCGGTGAAACATGACGGCCCAGCTCGTCCGTAAAGACAAAGCCGCTGTCTTCCCATGCGCTGCCCGCACGGATCCGTTCTGCGCTTTGCTGCGCCTTATGCTTTTTCAGCAGTGAGACGATAAAAGGTGCAGCAGTGATGCTGCGGCCTTTTCCGTTCTTAGACGAAATAAGCCGATACTTCCCCGGCTGTCCGGGAATGTTTTGCAGTTGCTTGTTAATGAGAATCGTGCCTTTTTCCAAATCGACACATTCCCATTGTAAGCCGCAGACCTCGCCGCGCCGCATTCCGGTAAACAGCGTCAGTAAATAAAGTGTTTCATAGCGCGAACCCTCTACCGCTTTCATAAAAACCGTGATTGCCTCACTGTCCAGCGGCTTGATCTCCTTACGCTCCACACGAGGCAGCTTGCAGGCATCGGCAGGATTGAAACGCAGATAACCGACTGCCACCGCCTGCTGCAGCGCCTTGTGCAGCACGCCGTTCACGCACTTGATGGTCTTTGCAGACAGTCCCGCCTTGTCGCCGTGCGGCTTTTGCAGGTCGTTATAAAAGCTTTGAATTTCGTGTGTGTTGAGCGCTTCCAGTTTGATCGCGCCGAGTGCAGGCTTGATATGGTTCTTGACGTGCTGCGTGTAGTTCAGCACCGTCATCGGCTTCACGCCGCCCAAATAATCCGTGAGCCAAATATCGAGCCATTCGCTGACGGTCATTTTCAGCGGCTCCTTGTAAGTCCCGCTATTGAGCTCTACAGCCGCGGCCTGCATCTTCTCGCGCACCTCTTTTTGGGTTTTGCCCGAGAAGGACCGTTGAATCTGCTTGCCAGTGCCGGGATCATAGCCCGTCGTGATGCGGGTCTCCCAGTAGGCGTAAGTAGCCCCCTTGCGTGTGACGGTCTTTTTTCGAATCGTGCCCGCCCCCTGCGCGGCGCGTGAATTTTTTGTTCTGGACATAAAACCCTCCTTGCAGTTTTTTCAAATAATATTATTATAAAAGGAGAGGGAAGCTCCCTCTCCTTTGCTTTAAGTACCTAAAAAAGCATAAATCGCATCCCGCGGAATCCTGATTACTTTACCGACGCGGACGCTGCGGAGCTTTCCGCAGCGGACTAAATTGTAAGCCGCAGTACGCCCGATTCTAAGCACCGATGCCGCCTCAGTGACAGTGAGAGTCAAAGGAAGCTCATCGTGTGAAAAATTACATTCCACCATCATTCGCCCCCTTGAAAGCAATTCCGAGCAGCGTGGCCTGCGGGTTTTTGCCCTTTTCCAAGCGCTTCTTCCCTCCGCGATGTACGCCCTGCCAATTCAACAGACTGCACCCCTGCAGCACAAGCGGGCTGAAGCGTTCCAAGTCGATGTCTGCTTCAGGAAAGTGCCCGCAAAACGCGTTGAACAAAACTTCAACGTGCAGCCTTGCGTTACCCACGGGCGTACAATAATCCTTCAGAAAAATGGCAACCAACTCCAAATCGCTGGCGTCGGACTTTCCCTGCGTCAGCTCATTCACGAAGACGCCGTTGATGGGAAAATTGCCGCTGAAACGATAACCACGAGCACGCAGTGCAAAGTAAGCCTGTACCGCATCAAAGACAATGGCGTCACGTTCGCCGTTGAGCTTCTGCAAAAGATACGGATCCTGTGCTTCGAGTGCAACGCCGTACTGGAACGGAACCGTAATCGCACGTTTGAAGAAGGCCGGATCATAGTCCTGCGTGAGCAGCGGGTGATTCGAACCAAATAAAAATTTTGCGTGACTCATAAAGGTGATGTAATCTTTATATTTCACATCCGCGCTCAGGTAGTCACCGCCAGTAACTCCCTTGAACACGCTCGCGCTCTTTGCCTTGATCGGCGACGACGGCAGATCCATGGACAGGCAGAATTGTTTTCCTACCAGATTTGCAGGGGCAAAGTGGCCAGTCAAATCATCAAAGTTGAGAGATACGGTCGCCTCAGGGTTAAAGCATCCGCGGATAAAATTGGCCAGGATCGATTTTCCCGAGTCGGCGGCGCCCTGAAACAGGAAAAAGTACTTCTTCGAAGAGTCGGAAACAAGAAGATATCCGATCACCTCAAAAATGCGCTGCGCAAGCAAGTTATCGCCGTGGGTCACGCTCTGCAGAAATGCGTCAAAGCGAGGATGGCGGTGATTTTCCACGTAAATTGTGCGCAACTGATAGAACACCTCGTAGCGAGGAGACGGCGGAATTAAGTTGCCGCTGCGTAAATCCAGCAGGCCATTCTCAAAGGCCACAAGATTTTGATCCGGCAGCACTTCCTTTTCAAAAATGCTGGGCTCCAACAGGATGTGGCGGTCTACGTCGTCAATAAACCGAGGGGTTCCTGCAACACGAACGGCATCACGGGAATTGAGAACGACGAGACGCTTCAAGTCATTTGTCGTCAGCGCCTTGTAAAAGAGCCCACTGAAATAGAAAGGCTGCTCCCCGATAACGCGGATCCTGCACTTCCTTAGCAGCTCTTGCGCAACATCATAGGCCGTGGCTTTTTTGGGGGCCGGACTTGCCGCGACCGTCTTCTCTGCCATTAGAGGGTCCACAGGCAGAAGTTCCTTCACAGGTTTGGCAACAGTTGCCGGAGAGTCTTCATTCTTCTTTGCATAGACCAGCGCCACATCAAGGTCCGACAACTTTTTCCCCGTTAATTTTGCTTGGGTCGGGACAGAAGGTGTTGTGACCAGTGAACGCAGCATGTGAGGCGCTCTTTTGTGAATATAGGTGATACAAGTTTTGACCAGGTCAATTTGATTCCACTGATATTGAACCGCGTCTGCCGAAAATTGCAGCGGGTCAGTCAGCTCGCCAGTCATCTGCTCGACTGCTCCAAACAGAGCTGGGAACAGCTCGCGAGCAGAAACATTAGGCGACTCCTTGACAGCGCGTTTGTAGTTTTCCGTGGCGAAGTGAATTAGATTGTTTAATTCATCGTCCGGTTTAAAAAATTGCATTGTCGTGTCCATTCCGTTTTCTCCTTTTCGTCTGGATGGTTCAAGTATAAAGCAAAAAAAAGGTGAAACACAGGTGGAAAGATTATGGCACACGAGGAAGAAATTCCACCCTTTAGCATATCTGATAACGAATGGAGGCAATATTATGTACCGTGATGGCAATTTTCAAAGCCTAAGGTGGAACATGCTAGAAGCGTCTCACAAGGCACACTGGGAAAAACTCTCATCTGTCTACGGGCTAGAGGAGCCAGAAAAGCTTCTTAAATCCGAAGCGCAAAAGAAAGATATGCCCGTTCTTGACCAGTTGGCCGAGCTTTGCATTTGCAGTTGTCAGAATTACCTGTTCTCGTTAACCCCCGTTAAAGATGTCTCTAATGTATTTAACGATGTTCTTACAGCTCCTGATGATCTCCCGAGGCGTATTAGACGTGATATGCCTCATCACTTCGAATTGGCCCTTCGTGATCATCTAATTGTAACCTTTGCATATCGCTTCTGCTGCGATAACTTGGAGCCAAGAAGTTTTGACGACTACGTTAACACTCTGTTTGATTATATAGCAGAGTTTGATAAAAACTGCTAATCCTATCGATCTTGCCGAAATAAGGAAGAATTACCGAAGAGATTTTCGGAAAGATTTCCGAAACAAATACCGCAACTTTTGCGAACAATTCACCCTTACTACCAGCGAAAGCGGAGGCGAATGTAGTAATAACCCTCAAGCTGGTCCTGCTGATAATCCTTCGGAAAACACTACATGCAAAGGAAAAGAAAAACAAGCGACAGTACTGGATGCTTTTACAAATCTGCACTGGCGTGATATAAAAGAGCCATTAGACCTATCAAGTAAAATTTCGAAAAAGCTCGACATGAATAGCATTGCACCTCCCGATGCATGGTTTTTGCTTTTCTGCGCGAGCAGAAAAGTTAAGTATATTTCAGCCCTTCGCAGTTCATCTGAAAACTACGATAAAATATCTAACCTGTTTCGTCCAATTTCAGAGCAAAGGGGTTCCCTTGATATTCATAAATACGACATCGTCAGTGCACTTTTCCCTGTCGAAGACTGCGATCAGGCATTTAATACTATGCCTAAGGAGGCGCGTTCTTCTTGTATTTGGATTTATCCTGTCACAAAAAGTAATGTGTCTTTTGCAGGAATCCCTATTGATAAAAAAGATTGTCTTGCCTCACCACTCCCTGATCAAGAGTACTATTTAAAAGACTATACAGATAACAAATCCGAAACCGTAAGCAAAAAAATCACAATCTCTACAGATATGCAATTAGTTTTCAACGCTTACCTTTTGGAACGTAACTTCCATATATTCACGATAGCGTGTGCAGAACGCATTCATCAGTTACGCTTGAACAGTGATACATATTTCCCGGAATGGACTGCTTGCCTTTTATCTCCGCTTCGTTTAAGAGCACCGTTGCTTCATGCGGAGTTTCTAAATTATCTGATAGACCGTCCCGCTGTAATGGAACGACGTTCAATATTAAATTGTTATTTTGCTCAATGGAATCGAATTGGCTTACCCGTTTTAGAAGAGTACTTCTTACACTTAGTCAAAGTATATTTCAATAATATTAGAGATATTTTTGCTGCCATTGAAGACAGCTTTTCAAGAAAACTCGGTGGCAAAAGCAGATATGAACGACTAATAAAAATCAAACTTCTCCAATCAACCGCCGAGGCTACTACAGTCCAAAAAGAATTTTCATCTCAAAAGCAATCGAAAAGCGCAGATGAAATGCGAAAAAACATTATCATGGATACTTTTATGATTTCTAACGGTCTGGAATTTCGAACAGATTGGTCATCGAATCTTTTGAGTAATTGGCAGTCGTATAATGATACTCCAATCGCTTTTGATGTTCCGCTGTGCCACTGTTCCAGTGTTTTAACAGACAATAATTCACACTATCCTTCTCTAATAGGGGGACCGAATCTAATATAAAAGAAGCGAAAAATAACCGGAACAGTGGAACAGAAAAATAGAATCTCACCGTGAGGGGTGAGGATGAGCGCCGCAGCGCGAAGGAGAGGGGACGAGGCTCGAAGCCACGCAACGCGTTGGCTTTGGGCCTACGGAACGTCCCCTTCTCCTTTTTCCCCTACATCAAAAAAGACTCACTTCTTCCGCCCCTTGAGGTAATTCTTTCCACCACGGATCATCAAATATACGTTGGCTGCCAGCACACAGCCAGCGGCGAAGTCATAGAGCGGCGTGCCGATGACAGCAAAAAAGACAGGCATGAAATCACCGCTCTTTCTGAATTGAGGCGCAAATGCCCTCAGCCAGAAACAGGACGAAGAGTGTGAGCATCATTCCGGCCATTACGAAGTTTAAGTTCATAGTACCACCTCCTCAGCGCCTTTTGCCGCGTGTACTGACCTTGCAGCTCGACTTGCTGCGGCCTTTGGCGCGGTGTACGTGCACGGAACAATACAGGTCGACGCTGCTGCCACGCGCTTTGTAGTTACTCTTTGCTTTGATTTTTTGCTTCATAGTCACCATGTCCCTTCGTACAAAATTTCTTCGATATCGTCAGTCGTGAACCCCTGATCCAACAGCCGGTCAATCATCTCGCCTGTAAAGCCGAACGCCTTTGCGACCGACTTCAAAAGTGAAAGATGTTCCTCCTCGGAATGCGGTAATCTTGGGTATAGTGGCGTATCCCAATATCCCCACGACGAGCGATAGAATTTGGAGGTATCGAACGTGCCGCGGGTGATGCGACCGTTGCGGTCAATTCTTACAATATCCCCCATCTCGATATCAACCTTCTCTCCGCGCCCGAGCCAGTTGCTGCAGCGGGTCAACGCTTTGTTTAGGATCTCGGCAGTCGATGCGTAAACGTAAACGCCAAGCTCCGGAAAGTGAGCAATGCTGAGAGGATTGTCCCCCTTGACGATCCACAGCGCATTCTGCTCATCCAGCACGGTGAATGTGAAAGAGCCCTCGACCGTTTCCGCCATGTCTTTAAGGCTGGAAAAGTCGAGGGCATTTTTCTGCTCAAGGAGCTGGACGGCTACATAGCTGTCCGTCTCGATCCTTGGTTTCGGCAAGTGCTTGGTGCGGCGAAGAATGCCGTCGTTCCAAAGTACGCCGTTGTGCGCAAGAGCGAACGGTTTGTTTTCCGCGTAGCCGAGGAACGGGTGATTATTTCGATTCTTCCGCGCATCGCCCTGTGTGGTCATACGGGTATGGCCCATGATGGCCCTGCTGTCTGCCGGAATACGGAACCGCATCCGGTGTGCCGCTATGGGGCGCTTGTAGATGCTCAAATGCCGGTGAGAACAGTACGCGATGCCGGTAGCGTCAGTGCCGCGCTCTTCACATTCCGTCGCCAATATGGAGAGGATGTGACTCTTCTCCTTGGCACTGAATTGGTTCCGGCTGTCGATCAGACCGAATAAGCAGCACATATCAGACCTCCGCCTCGCTTTCAATCGGCTCGTTGACGTATAAACGCCGCTCCTTCAGATACTGTACCAGCTCAGGCTGTGTGCAGCCGGAGACAAAGGTCGTCCACGACATCGCTTTCAACTCCTCGTCGGACATGAAAAGAGCCACATCACAGATCCGGTCAAGGAGCTGTAACGTGGCAATGAGAGTGTTGTATTTGAGCGTTCCACGGAAAATACGGAACTCAATGGTGTTCTTGTTCGTGAGGTTAACACTGGTGTAGCGACCGGCGTGAGCGCTCTTCTTGGCGTGGTCCAAGAGCTCTTTTGGCTGATCTTTGTAGCCATAACGGGCCGCCCACTGGTCGAGCTGATGCTGCGTTCTTCGGCTGAACTTCAGAAGCTCTTCCCAGTTCTTTTCAAAGAAATATAAAATGCGGGCAATCACGGCGTCCTGCTGTGCTTCCGTCTCACCAAAAGCATTGCGGTTGACGTGAACATGAAGTCCGCAGGTGCCTGCTTGGTGGCTGGTGTAACCCATCTGCACGGCCTTTCGCAAGATGGCTGCCCACGGCATTTCTGCCTGATGGTAAGCGAGCGTCATGGGATGCGTCACCATCTCAAAGCCGTCGTCCAGAGAGCCGTCGTGCTTGCAGTAGAGGTTTTCAATACCGTTGCCGTTGGCGATGGACATGACCTCGGCGGCGTTGTCATTGTCCTCACCGGCTCCGTCCACTTCCAGCTCCACGCCAAAATAGCGATCACCGTCCCCACGGAACAGCGGCTCAGGCTTGTAATAGTAGTCCTGAATCGGCTTGCGGGAAGTGCGGCTCGTGTAGCAGTCATAGCAGAACGGATATTCGTTGCCATCGCTCTCACAGGCGTAATAGGTCTGGCTGATGCGGATGATATCACCGCAGCTGTGACAGTTTGTGTAGTGACGGTCATAGCAGTCCTGACAGAGCGGCGTGGATTCGTCTCCGGCGTTGTCATTTCGATAGATGCGCTCACCGCAGTGGGAGCAGAGAACGGTTTTGGTTTCCAAACAGTCCGGACAAAGAAGCTCACCGTCAAACGGAAATAGCTCGTCTTTGCAGTATTCCTCGCCGCAGTTCGTGCAGACGAGCTTCGGCAGGGCAAAGAGCTTGGTATATTTTTCGATGAGTTCCTCCGACAGAGACTCGAAGTTCTCGCTGTCGGACGGCGCGGAGCACAGGAAAAAGGGACCACAGACAGTGTCATAAATCTCGCCGGTTTCGGGGTGTTTCAAAGGGCGATTCTGCGGCAGGCCTGTCAGCTTGCCCTCGTCGTTGCAGATCAGGGCGACGGGGTCTTCGAACGGGTAGACAGCTTCGATGAGACCGCCGACAGGGGCCTGCATGGATGCGAAGAGCCATCAATTTCAATGGCGCGGGGTTCAGCATTCGGCTCGACAAATAAAATTCTCATGGTAATATCCTCCAAAAAAGATAGCAGTCAGAATTGCTTCTGACTGCTTCACTGGAATGATATCCAATTGAAAAAATACGCTTTTACGAGCGGAATCAAGCAACATCATGGTAAGAAGAATTAAGTAAAGCGAGGTAAATTACCATGATGGCCAACAATTTACAACAAAGTCTGCGCGAACTGCGCAGCCATAGAAAATTACCTGAACGTGAGGGGGAATACTGGAGCGATGAAGAGCGGGAGGATCTGTCTCGAAAATTTAATGAAGGCGCCGGTATTTCGGAGATCGCGGTCGCATTGCATCGCAGTGAACCGGCAATTATGCAGCAGATTGAAAAGCTCGATCTATTTGACCGCAAGGAGAATCCACGGCGTCAGCGTGCCGCAAGACAGTTGAATTGCTTATGTGGCCGCTGTGGAAATGATCCGGCATTGTGCCCATTTCGGGAACAGTGCACAGCAAAAAAGGAGAACTGAAAATGTTTGAAAACTTTGATGATATTCTGACCGTAGAAGAGGCCTGCGAAGCCTTGAAAATCGGCTATAATGCGATGTACGAGTTGCTAAATACAGGTAAGCTTAAGGGCTATAGGAACGGCAGAGTATGGCGAATTCCGAGGGCCGCGTTGGTGGAGTACATCAGGAATTGTACAAATAAATAAAAGCGAAAGGCAAGCACTGCAGTAAGTGCTTGCCTTTTGCTCATGACGAGGGAATAGTATTACAGAAGAACGTTTCATGTGATCTCGCTTTTTCCCTGTACGCGTAGCCGATTATAAAGAGTAGCCCGACTAATGCCAAGCTTTTTTGCAAGCTCAGACATTGTACAATTATTTGCACTGCAGTAGTGCGTTAATATAGCGTACTCAGCGTTACGGACATCTTCGCGGTAGCTGCCACTGATCAGTAGCGGGATATTCGGACAGACCTCTTTCGTTGCCTGAATATCTAGGCATTCTGACACAAGGCCGGAAAGATAACCGCCTTCATTAAGTCGCTCGGGCTCTGCCAGAGCGGTGATCCGCTCTGCTACGCTGACGAGTTCACGAACATTGCCCGGATAGCCGTACGAAAAGGCTTTAAAAAATGCTTGGTGAAGATAAGGATGAATGCGAATGGCAAGCTCGCTGTCGAAGAAATTGAGGTAGTGCTCATAAAGCAGAGGGATATCTTCCGGACGCTCACGTAAAGGAGGTATTCGCAAGCAGAGAATATTGATACGATAATAAAGATCGTTTCGAAATTCGCCACGGGCGACCATTTCTGAAAGATTTCTGTTTGTCGCAACGATAAATCGCACATCGACAGAGACGGGTGCGCTGCCGCCAATCCTGACGATCTCACGTTCCTGCATAACACGGAGAAGTTTGGACTGGAAGCTAGGCGAAAGCGCATCGATATCATCAAGGAATACCGTTCCGTGATTTGCGAGTTCGATTAGGCCACTTTTGCCTTTTGAAGAGGCACCTGTAAAAGAATTTGCAGTATAGCCGAACAGTTCGCTTTCTATCAGGGTGTCTGGAATCGACGCACAGTTGATTGCAACGAACGGGTAATGACGCCGCTGACTGTACCCGTGTATGCTTTGGGCGAAGAGCTCTTTGCCGGACCCAGTTTCCGCATTAATCAGCACTGTGGAATTTCTCATAGCAAACCGCTTTGCAGTATCGATGGCTTTTCGGATGGCGGGGGAGGTCCCTATAATGTCTTCAAAGGAATAGCGTGTGGAAAAATTTTTTCTCTTACTTTCCTGCCGGATCATCGCCTCGGATTCCAGAATGCTGGAGGCTTTTTCAAACATGAAGCAAATGCGCGGAAAGCTGCTACCGATTTTGAGTGGAAAGATATTACCGATCACATCAGTATCGAAAATGGTCAACTGTATGTTGCTTTCCTGTCCGCCACTGCGTTGCAAGCGTTCGATGATTTTGGAGGGAAGAATATCCGTTAGAGGCTTTTGCAAAACGCTGTCCCGATAACAATGGAGAATATCAAATGCTGTCTTATTTACATAGGTAATGGTCATGTTTGAATCCGTATAAATCACACCACAAGTGGTGCTTTCCAGAAGAGAGCGGACTTCAGAAACGTATTGATTTTCCCTTTCCATATTGCGGATGATCTGAAGCGCGTTATTAATACCGTCTTCGATACACTTTCGACTGAAATAGTAATAACCGTCCATGCCGTGCTTTTCTGCGTGCATCAAGCTGACACTGTTGCCAATCACCCCGGTATAGCCATCCGCTTTCAGTTGCCGAATAAGATCTTTGACCCCATCCTGGGAATAAAAAAAACGATTGTATTTAATATGAAGGCATTGCTCAAGACTTGATAGATCAATTTCGTACTGCGGCGATAAAACGACCGCAGTTTTTTTGTAATCCTTTACCCTGTTGTGTAGCAAAAGAAAATCCTGAAGGTTGGGCAGAACGATATAGCACGGGATCGAGATAAGCGGAGCAAGGCGCTCATAGTCAAACGGGCCAAGGACAATCGCCTGTATCGCTTTTTCTTCGATCAGATTCAATACAAAGTTGATGTCAATATTTGCAGGGGCGCCGTTATCCGGAATAAAGAAAAGCTCGACTTGCGGAAACATATCCGCAGTCTTGATTTGTTCTACATATTTTTCAAAATAGCTAGAGCCCACAACAGCAATTTTTTTCTGCACGGGCAGAACACCTCCCTTGAAAGACACGTTGTTTCCATGTATAGTTATTATATATAAAGTCTGCATTGATGTAAACAATTATATACGTAGATTCTAAAAAAAAATAGACACATTTGCCGCTGGAAGAGTAGTAAACAATGTTTCTTGTATAAAACACACAGAAACTAAGCGAATGTGGCGATCGATAGAGACAATAATTTGTTTTAAAAGCGTGGCTTGTAGTTGGCACGCAATTTGCTGTTATAAGCGTGACCGAGCTAATTCGGTGAAAATAAAATGGAGGAAAAGAAATGAAAAAAAAGATCTTATCGTTTTTGCTGTGTGTTGCAGCAGCACTGTCGCTCACTGCCTGTGGCGAGCAGGGGCAGACTGATTCTTCCGACAGTCTACCCAAGATCAATGATCTTGAGCTTCTCAGCGGTGCAGCTACCGGCTCGTGGTATACCATCGGTGCCGGTATCGCAGATAAGTTCAATGACAACTATGATGGCTTCCCGATGACCGCTATCCCCGGCCCCGGCTCTATCGGTAATGTGCCGGTTATTGCATCCGGAGATTCCGAGATCGGTATGAGCTATGGCCCGTTTTTGATTGCGGCGCAGAACGGCAAGGCGCCTTTTGAAACCTCTTACACCAATCTGCGTGCGATCTGCGCAATGCAGCCCACGGCAATTCAGCCGCTGACCACGCTTGACATCGATACGTTCGGTGAGTTTGTAAACGGAAAGATCAAGGACACCTTGGGCTGCTATCCGGTCGGCAATGCGTCCACTTTCGTCATTGAGACTATTTTCAAGCAGTATGGTCTGGACAGTATCTCTGCAATTGAAAGCTGGGGGGCCAAGGCGTATTACGCTGACGGCGGTTCCCTCTCCGATGCATGGTCGGATCGCCACGTTGCGATCATGATGCCGATGCAGAACGTTCCTGCTTCGTCTGTCACGGAATCTCTGGTTACCCGCTCCGATGGACATCTTTTCAGCTTGGATGATGAAGTAATCGAAAAGCTTGTTAATGAAAACGGCTTCTCCGCTTATACCATCCCTGCCGGCACGTACGAGGGCCAAACAGAGGACATTAAAACGGTCGCGCTCCCCATTGTTATCTTTACGACCGAAGATGCCGACGAGGAAATGATCTACAATCTTACCAAGAGCATTTATGAAAACAAGGAGTATTTCGAGGGTGTTCACAGCTCGTTTGCAGAGTTTGATCCAGATACGATGAATGAAGGCACGGCCATCGCGCTTCATCCCGGTGCAGAGCGCTTCTACAAGGAGATCGGTCTGATGTAAATGTTTTACTCCTAAGAGCAAATATTAGAGAGGTTTTATATGAACGAAGATAAAAAAACAAATACGGGCGGTCTGGATACCGCCCCAGATTTCGAAAACTTTGAGAAAGCGGATGTGTCTGAAGAGCTGCTGGAAGAGGCCAACGGAAAATACAGAGATCTAAAGGGCTTCCCTCGCTACCTCGCTTTCGGCATCGCTGTCGCGACCACACTCATTATTTTCTATACCGCGTTTGCAGGCGTTTTTCTACCGATGGTACAGCGCAGCATTATCATCTGCTCCATGTCGGCGCTGACTTTCCTTTGGTGCCCCACAACGAAAAAAAGCAAGTTTGATCGTTCAAAAGTCCCCGTATACGATTGGATCATGGTCGCAATGTCGATTTTTTCCTTCGTATGGACCGTCAGCAATAACGAACGCTTTATGACAAGAGTCCCGTTTGCTTCGGAGATCCAGACCCTTGACTATGTGGTAGCGCTGGCATTGGTTTTTATGATCATTGAAGTAGGCCGCCGTACGCTTGGTATTTCGATCTCAATCATTACACTTGCTTTTATTGCCTATGCGTTCTTAGGCCCATACTGCCCGGCGATGTTCCGCTATAAAGGAATCACGCTTGCTAAATTTGTAGAACAGACCTATCTGACAACCGAGGGTATGTTCGGTTCGCTGACCGGTATGGCTGCGACACTGCTTTTCGGATTCCTCGCATTTGGCACATTCCTCCAGTGCGTGGGCGCCGACAAGTATTTTATGGACATCTGCATTTCCGTCGCAGGACGCCGCCGCGGTGGCCCGGCAAAGGTGGCCGTCATCTCCAGTGCTGCAATGGGTACGATCTCCGGCAGTTCTATTGCCAATGTTGTGACGACTGGTACGCTGACCATCCCGATGATGAAGAAGACCGGTTATACCGCAGAGGAAGCGGGTGCGATTGAGACCTGCGCGTCTACCGGCGGTCAGATCATGCCTCCAATCATGGGTACGGGCGCGTTTATCCTCGCAGAAACCGTTGGCGTGCCATATAGTGATGTCTGCTTTGTGTCCATCATTCCGGCGATTCTGTTTTATATTGCAATCTATTTCTTGGTCGATTTGATTGCCAGGAAGCGCAATCTGCACGGACTTCCCGCATCTGACATTCGCCCGCTTAAACAGACGATGCACGCTGGCGGTGTGTTCTTTATCCCCATCCTGATCCTCGTCGTATTGCTGGTCCTTGGCTATACGCCGTTCCTCAGCGGTGTCGGCTGCGCGCTTTTGATCTTGTTGATCGGCCAGATCCGAAAGGACACGCGCGTATCTGCCAAAAAGATCGTTTTTGCACTGGAAGACTGCGCCAAGAGCTTGATGTCCATCGGCGGCGTTATCTTCTGCGCTTCGCTGATTGTTTCGATGATCAACATTACGGGTCTGATGATGAAGACCTCTGCGATCATCCTCAGCTTTTCGCAGGGGAAGCTCTGGCTCACCCTTCTTTTGGTCGCACTGATTGCCTATATTCTCGGTATGGGCCTACCGATTAGTACGAGCTACATTATCCTTGCTACCCTGTCCGCGCCGGCCATCGTGTCGCTTGGTGTTGATATGCTGGTCGTCCATCTGACGATTTTCTGGTTTACTCAGCTTGCGACGATCACACCTCCGGTATGTATGACGGCCTTTGCCGCTGCGGGCATTGCTCAGGGGCAGCCGATGAAAACCGGCTTCACTGCACTTAAAATGGGCTTTACCTTCTATTACGTGCCTGTGCTCTTCGTCTATTCTCAGCTTATCAACGGTGCTTGGTGGGTTCAGTGCATAATTGCGGTCTTTGCCATCATTGCGATCTATTTCCTTGGAACCTTCACTGAGAAGTACTTTATGGGCGATCTCGGGAACATCCAGCGCTTTACAGGCCTTGCGATTTTTGCCGTTATCTATTTCATGATGTTTGATGGATTGACCATGCCGATGCGCGGTGCATTGCTTGCATTGGCAGTGGCCCTGATCGCATCGCTCTACATTGTGCAGAAAAAGAAACAGCAGGCGGCCGCTTAACGTCTCATAATGCGTTCATATTTCCTCTAATACTTTCTTTGCCAGAATGGAATTAAATCCATTCTGGAAAAGAGGGGACTTTTTAGCGCCCAAAATTCAGAAAAATCTAATAAAATTCATAAAAAAAGAATAAAAATTCAACCAAGGAGGATATTATTATGGAAAAGGTAACAGTGATCGGCGGCGGAAACGGTGCATTTGCAACAGCTGCTGACTTAACGATCCGAGGCAATCAGGTTACGCTTTTTGAGCTTCCACGTTTTGCCGCAGGACTGAGTGAGGTGATCGAAAAAGGCGGCATTGAGATGGAGGCCTATGCCAATAACGGTCTGACGGGCGGATTTGCAAAGTTGCATAAGATCACCACAGATATCGGTGAGGCGCTTGCAGAGTCAGACATTGTGTTCATCGTGGTTCCCACATATTCAATGGATACGATCGCTTCTCTGTGTGCTCCGCATCTGCGCGATGGGCAGATTATCGTGCTTACGCCGGCTAACTTCGGTGGTGCACTGTACTTCCATAACGTGATGCGCAGTGCCGGATGCACGGCAAAGGTAACTCTCGTCGAGCTTTCCTGCATGATTTATGCCTGCCGTAAAAAGACGCCCTCTTCTGTTTGGGTGCGCGGCTACAAACACAATATGGGAACAGCCTGCTTCCCCTCCTGCGACACAGATGTGGTCATGCCCCGTCTGAAGACGCTGTATCCTCACCTCAAAGAATATCACAATGTTCTTGAAACCGGCCTGTCAAACATCAATACGACCATGCACACCTCAATCATGCTTCTTAATGCCGCATGCATCGACAACGAGGAGGACCGCCTGTTCTATCGCGAGTGCTGCACAAAGTCGCTGGACAACCTGATGGATGCGCTGGACGCTGAACGCCGGAACCTGAACGTGTTAGGGGATACCGATATCCCCCACCTGACGGATATTATTCGAGACTGGTACGCTCACCAGGGCGCGGAGGGTAATACAATCTCCGAGCTGCAGCACTCTCTGCCGCACTTTGGATACAGCCCGATGCCCAAGACCATGGATTATCGCTATATCACAGAGGATGTTCCGTTTGGCCTGATTCCGAGCGTCGAGTTCTTCAAGCAGTTTGGCTTTGAGTATACCGTGCATAAAGCACTTGTCGATGTGATCTGCGCCGTCTGCAAGCGCGATTTCTACAAGGAAGCCCGCACCATGGAACAGCTCGGCATTGCTGGTATGGACCGTGAACAGTTAATTCGCTATCTCGAAACCGGAAAGTAAGCGTTTAGGGGGTGAGCTTGAAACCATAGAACATCTTATGGAATCAAGCTCACCCCATACCTCGGCCAATAAGGAGTACGAACAATGAAATTTTCCAGCAAAGTTGAAAAATGCGGCCTGTCTCCGATGCGCAAGTTCCACCCGTACGCGGTGGCGGCAAAGGCACGCGGCGTCAACATCTATCACCTCAACATCGGCCAGCCCGACGTACAGACTCCTCCTGCGTTTTTCGAGGCGGTCCGTCACTTCGAGCAGCCGGTGCTGGCCTACGCGCCCTCGCCCGGCATCCCCGAGCTGATCGACGCGATCCAGAACTACTATGACAAGCTCGACATGCACTTCGACAAGAGCGAGATCTACGTCACCGTCGGCGGCAGTGAGGCGCTTCAGATCGCGTTGCAGTGCATTCTTGACGACGGCGACGAAATTTTGATTCCCGAGCCGTTCTACCCGAACTACAACACGATGACCCGCACCTGCGGTGCATCGATTCGCCCGATCCCGACCTGCCCGGAGGAGGGGTATCGCTACGCTGACCGCGAGAAGATCGAATCTCTCATCAACGAGCACACGCGCGCCATCATGGTCACGAATCCCGGCAACCCGACCGGCGTTGTGCTGAGCCACAAGGAGATGGAGATGCTCGTCGATGTCGCTCAGAAGCACGACCTCTTCCTCATCGGCGACGAGGCGTACCGCGAATTCGTCTACGGCGGGGAGAAGCTCCAGTCGTTTGGCGAGTTTGCCGACAGGGCGGGTGACAACATCATCGTCATCGACACGGTCTCCAAGCGCTTTTCCGCCTGCGGCGCGCGTATCGGCTGCCTGATCTCCAAGAATAAGGAGTTCATGAACCACGCGATGAAATACTGCCAAGCAAGACTTTCGGTCGCGACGCTCGACCAGATCGCGTCTGCCGCGCTCTACACCGTCGGCCCCGAGTATTTTGCCGCCGTGCGCGACGAGTATAAGAAGCGCCGCGACACGCTCTGCCGCAAGCTCGGCGAGATCCCCGGCGTGGTGTTCGACGTGCCGGGTGGCGCGTTCTACCTGATGGCGGCTCTGCCGGTGGACAATGCCGACACCTTCCAGCGCTGGCTGCTCGAGGAGTTCAACGACAACGGCGAGACCGTCATGTTCGCCCCCGGCGCGCCGATGTACGCGACGCCCGGCAAGGGCCTCAACGAGGTCCGCATGGCCTACGTTCTCGAAGCGGAGAAGATCGAGCGCGCCATGGATATCCTCAAGAAGGCCATCGAGGTCTATAACGCCAGATGAAAGAAGGAGAAAATACCTATGATCCGCCATATCGTGATGTGGAAGTTCCGCGAGGGCACTGCGGGAAAAAGCCAACGAGTTTCTGACCGAAGACTCGCCGCGCTCGACGGGGTGATCCCGCAGCTCAAAAAGATGCGAGGTCGCGCGCAACATCGGCAAAGGACAATTACGACGCCGTGCTCGTCTCTGAGTTTGAGACGATGGATGACCTGAACGCCTATAAGGTCGATCCCGCCATGTCGCCGTGAGCGATATCTGCAAGTCCATCCGCGCCGACCGCGTGGCCGTAGACACGAAGAAATGTAAACTCAAAAGAGGGAGCACTGCATTTGCAGTGCTCCCTTTTTGCTGTTCAGGCCCACAGGCCGCAATTGCTCTAAACCGGCGGCGTATTTTCCATTTATTGTCCAGCTGTCGCCACAGGCAATCTTGAGTTCGAGAACTCTGTTAAAAAGTCGGGTTTAATATACCGGATATGAAGCCTTCTTTTCATGTGGGATATCAGTTGCAGTTCGAATTGAAACACCGTTTATCGGTGGATGCAGCCTTATTATATGGGCAGAAGCGGGGAGAAATTGCCTCGGTTGGCAATAAAGCGACTCCGTTAAAGGTTACAAAAGTAAGTTTGCAAGGAATTACATGGCTTTGAACGGAGTTTTGAATTATAATCTGATCGGGAGGCTGAAGGTAGGAGTAGGAGTTGAGCCTACTCTCCATTTAAGGATAATATTATGATTGGGGAAGACAATCAAATCTGCCTTTGACGTGCCGGTCGTCGTCAAAGCCGCCTATGCTTTCAAATACTTCGATCTGGCCCTGACAT